>JACCEA011125285.1_pt1 | contig 161989 bp, 184 predicted proteins | sample 7449851 | NCBI WGS metagenome assembly JACCEA01 (sample SAMN15323453, study PRJNA562643) | freshwater metagenome | isolation source: river surface water | place: USA:Blue River Watershed | collected 2017-08-18
AGAGAGTAATGGTAGCTCGTTTGTTGAGTTCAGGAAGTTGTGTTGAATCAAGTGATACCAATCCTTTGGTAATGGTGAGGTTTGAATCAATATCAATCTGATCATCAGTATTACGTATGAGTTTGTAGGGATTTGAAGTTTGTGAGTAGCTAATTTTTCCATAGGTATTGGAAATATCAAATGCGGGTACAGAAATGAGATCTTGTGATGCAAGATTAAGAGAAAGAGTGAATCGAGTAGTGCGAGGAAGAGGACATCCATAGGTATTAACCATAGTTCTCAATGAAGAAGGTGTAAGTGGACATCGATCAACTGCATTGAGCACACCATCACCATCATTGTCTGTTGAGGTAAGGGTGGTGAAGGTTTGATCAGGAGAAATACCTACATTCCCTGCTTGATCGAGAGATATTACACGATAGTGGTAGAGGGTATTCCCTTGGAGATTTGAGAGATTCTGTGTGTGAGATGTTGTATATGTTGAAACTCGAGTTGTAGTATTACCATATGCAGTAGTGAGGCCATATTCAACTTGGGTTGTACCTGCCTCAGAGGTATTCCACGAAACAGTAGCACTGTTTGAAGTGATGTTTGTTACAGCCATTCCTGCTGGACTTGGAGGAAGGGTGTCTGTTGGTTGAACAACAACAGCTGGAGGTGGTTGAGTTCCACCCGTTGCTCCATATTCATATGCACCAATATCCCATGGTGTATTTGCTCTTCGATTGTTTCCTAGAAAATCTTTACGTATATCAATACCATAGGATGTATAGAAACGGGAAGCGAGGTCTTCCATAATCGTATTGTCAGCAGTATTGATTGCAGGTGATCCTGATTGTAGTGAGAAATCATTTGAAGAAGGGTTGTTGAAGAGAGGGTTAGATTCGAGGCAACCAGTACAAACTACATTTAAGGTCTTTCCTGGTTGATAGAAGATATTGTTTGATACCTTTGAGACAGCGAGGAAAGTAGCATTGTTTGTCATTGAAAATGCCATAGGATTTGGGTTCTGGAAATTCGATACAATATTGTTTTGAAAAATGAGCTTAGTACAGCCTCCAGAACTCATGGCCTTCACTCCGTTATCATTGTTGTAGAAAACATTATGGACAAAATACATCGTACAACTATTCCACGTTGTGAATGCAAGACCAGTAAGTGATGAATTATGAATATCGTGAACAATATTACCTATGAAAAATGAATCATAGACCTGATCTCCACCCACTTGAATTCCGACATCCGTTGCATTATATATCTCATTGAAGAGAAACCATGCATTCTTGGGAGAAACAGCTGGCCCGTAGTGGATAACGACAGCACCACCATCAGATCCTGATGAAAGGCCTTTAAAGTTATACATTTTGTTTTGAGACACAACAAAGTTTTCAACCTCTTTGAGGTCAACGGCATTTTCTCCAGTATCATGGAGAAGATTTCGTCCGATATAGAAATTCTTCACTGTATATTGTCCCCCATGACCATTACCAATGGCATCACCTGACATTCCTCGAATATCATTGTCCACAATCCATACATTTTCTGCGTATGCAGCAAAACCAATTCCATGGACATCACGTTCAGGAAATTCAGGGCCATTAAGATCAAAGTTATCCGTATACACCTTGTTGTCAAAGAAGACTACATACTTTGAAGCGTTATTAGTATACCCATTAACACCCGTTGACGATTCATTGGTAAGATCAGAATGTCGTAGAGAAACATATGAGACATTTTCTACAGCATCTGCAGCACGAATATCAACCTTACCCGTTATCATATGGAGATTCTCGAAAATGGTATATGAAGATCTGACTCGTAAAGGTATATTTGTAATGGCAACTTTGTTTTGCTGAGATTCTCCACGAACAAAAATTGGTTTCTCTAAAGTACCATGAACAGTGAATGTCCAGAGATTCCCCGCATTTGTCCTGTCATACGTTCCATGTAATTCAACAACAGACCCAGGAACAATACTTGTCATAGCAGGTATTCCACACCTCGGCTTTGTCTTCGTTCCATAGGGATTTGAAGTATTGGTACATGAAGGAGAGCTTGGATCAATATAATGAGTATATGGCCCAGCACCAGCATCACGATATGGTTCAAGACCTGAGCCGAAGTCATAGCATTTGTGAGGAGTAGTAGTACAAGTTTCATTGGTACCTAATTGATACATATAGTGAGATTCACGAATACCAAATGGAGGTTCAGGAATACCAATGGGAGGAGTCCATGATACAGGAGATGGAGCAGTACTTCGTACACTCACTTCTTGTACAGGAGGAGTGGTGGGTGGGGTAACTGGTGGTGTAACAGGAGGGGTAGCAGGATCTGTTGGTGGTGTAACGGGAGGTGGTGGTGCTTGACCTACCACTCCTCCACCAAGTGCATAGAGATCTGCAATTTCTTGAGTAGATAGTGCTTTGTTGTAGATACGGACATCGTCGATGGAGCCTGCCCATGTGGGGCCAATTTTAAGAGAATGAACACTGTTTTGAGTAGGGGAAGAAAGAGCTCCTGTCACTCCCCCTTGAATACCATTTACATATACTTTAACTGTACCAGAATCGAGAACTCCAACAATGTGATTCCAATTAGTACCACTTCCCTCGGGAATACCATCAACATATGATGCGGTTGCGGTATCTGCTCCACCACAACTCACACCTGATGTACTACCTACAAGACAAAATGATACGTCTTCATTTTGAGCCCATGACAAGGAGAGAGTATCAGCTCCTGAACCTTCCTTGGATATCATAGTATCCCCTCCTGAAACATTAGCAGAAGCATTGTTCTTTACCCACATAGATACTGAAAGAGCACTTTGCCCTTCCACTGCAGTCATGTCACCAAGATCTACATAGTTAGTTGCACCATCAAAAGCAAGTGCTCCACCAATCTTTCCTTCTGTTGCTGTAGCTCCTGAAACTGTTCCTGCATGTGACCCCGTTGCATCAGTTGCTGTTCCATCATCGAAAGTGTAGTGGGCAATGAGGGATGAGTTGAAATCTGAAACTGCTGCAGGCTGAGATGTAGGCTGAACAAGAGATGGTTCAAGGAGATTAATACTTGTATATATGAATACCGATACGAGAGCAACACTGAGAAAGAGACCAAGAATTGTTTGACGGGGATGCATATGTGTATATATTAGCATCCTTTGATATTCAGTTTATCAACATTCCCCTATATCCTCCTGCTATCATATGCCCAGTGAAGAATCGCCTGACGTTGACGTGCCCTACAGAAAATATCTCCTTCCCTGCAATTGTTTTTCACCTGCACAATATGTCTTCGTATAGCTTTCCATCTCTGTATTTGTCGTGTATCTTCTTCTGGTATACGTCGTCCCATATAGTAGCGACAATACCATTGAAACCATCCACGAGGATCATCTTTGTAAATCCATCCCTTTGCTTTCCATATTGAGAGTGGCTGACTTGCATTGGCACCAAAGAGATTGAGTTGGGCATCATGCTTCTCATGACAGAGCTTTGCATGAGTAAACCAATCTGAAGGAAATTCATCTTTGCAATCGGTCATATACTTGCCACCGAAGACTCCGAGTTCCAGCATCTCTTGTGGGGTAAGTTCAGGATTGAACTCAGAATCAAAGTTTTTTCCCATAGGCTCAGTGAGCTCATATTCATACCCACTTTGCATCATGTCATTGACCATTACCTTTTTCATACTCATAGTATATCGTATTCATGGTAAAATGAGATATATGGATATCCCTGAATATGATGTTGTTGTTGTAGGAGGAGGACCTGCTGGCATGATGGCGGCGGGTACAGCTGCACATGCACTGCATGGCAAAGGGAAAGTCATACTCATAGAGAAAAATCCTAGTCTTGGTGTGAAGCTCCTCATCACGGGTGGTGGACGTTGTAATGTTACCAATGCCGAAGAGGATGTCCGTGTTTTTCTCAAAAAATATAAAGAGAGTGACAAATATCTTTTTTCAGCATTCTCTCAGTTTAATGTGAAAGACACACTTACCTTCTTCAACTCACGTGGTATGCCAACAAAAGTTGAAGCGGAAAAGAGAGTTTTTCCCGTAAGTAACTCATCTCAATCAGTATGGGATGTACTTGTATCATATATGAAAGAAGGAGGTGTTGAAATACTTACCGATTCCCCTGTTCTTCGTATTGAACACACAAAACAAGAAATACAAGGTATTGTTCTTAAAAACAAGAAAGTTATACGAGGAAAAAAATATATCATAGCAACAGGAGGAACATCACGACCTGAAACAGGATCAACAGGAGAAGGTTTTAATTGGTTTAAAGATATGGGCCATACCGTCATCCCTACCAATGATGCTCTTGTGCCACTCGCCACCCGAGATGGATGGGCAAAAAACTTGAAGGGACTTGCATTGACCAATGTAAAACTTACAACATATCAAAACAATCAGAAACAAGAATCACATAAGGGTAAGATTCTCTTTACTCATTTTGGGATAAGTGGACCGACGGTATTGAATATGAGTAAGGATATTGGGGAACTCCTTAAATATGGAGATGTGGAGATGAGAATCGATCTTCTACCCCATCTCGATCATGGAATGTTAAATACAACACTACAAGAACTCTTTAAAAAAGATGACAAGAAGAAGATAAAAAACTCACTTGATTCTCTCATTCCCCATCGACTTGTTGAAATATCACTTGGCTTTGCACGTATTGATGGAGAGAAGAATAACAATAGTATAACTCGTGAAGAACGAATGAGGCTCATAGATTCACTTAAAGGCATTCCACTTCAAATTAGCGGACTTCTCGGATCGGATAAAGCAGTGGTATCTTCTGGAGGAATTGATTTAAATGAGATTGATTTCAAAACCATGCAATCAAAGAAGATACATAATCTTTATGTAAGTGGAGATGTTCTCAACATAGATAGACCATCAGGAGGATATAGTCTTCAGTTGTGTTGGACAACAGGATATATTGCAGGGATGTCTGCGGGTCAGTAAAAGAAAAAACAGTCTCGTGACTGTTTTTTCTTTGTACACTATTTCTTTCCCTTCTTACCGCGCTTTGCAGCTTTTGCTTTTAGAAACGCATGCTTAATTGCACGTCGTTTTGCTGTCTTGCGAGATCGGGATGATTTTGTGATTGCACTTTTTCTTTTTGCCATGTAATTAAGTATATACTATCTTTTTTATTCAAGCTAGATTTTCTTTCACACGAAATGCAACAATTTTCCGAATGAGATCAAGAGGAAGTGGTTCATCAAGAGGAAATTGAATAGCACCCTTTGAATGTTTGTAATTTAAAATCTCCTTCTTAAATGCAGCGACACCAGATGGAGTTGGATAGAAACCAATATGTTTTTCATAGGCGCCAAAATGAACGAGATTACCCTTCAGTACAAAAGTTGGAATTCCATACTTAATATCTTCTACGGCTTCAGGAGCGATTGCATGAATTGTCTTCCGTAATTGTTGTAATGTATTTTGTACCCCATCTGAAAAAGACAGAATGTACTCATCGATAGTTGTGTATGTCTTCATAATTAAAATTCCCCACCATTCTATCACAAAAAAAAGAAGCTGGGGGATTTTCTCCCCGAGCTTCTGTGAATCAATTCCTCAATCCAGCAAGCCATGCATTCGAATACTCTTTGTTTCCAGTAACTTCGATTACACTGTTGAAAAAATCAGGAATCTTGAATTGTGAATTACGGTCGGAGAGTTCGATTTCCATGGTGACTAAACCACGATGATGATCACCATAGATATCGATTTCCCACAACTGCTCATCATAGAAAAAACAAATTCTCTTTTTCTTAATTGTGTGTGTTTCTAAATTTCTTAAGGCAAGAAGTGCCCTGTACTCTGCCCCAGAGATGAGTCGATCTTGTTCAATACGAACTCCTGTACTAATAGGAGTTTTTGTCGTGAAATAATACGAAGTTCCAAACCTGTCAGTTCGTGCACGTACACGCATCTCACTCTGAATCGAAGATGATACGAGATAGTCTTGAACGATATGACTTTCAGCACATGGCACAGGTATGTCCCTAATACTGAAGTCAGAAATGAGAAATTTCCGTTCACACTCGAGCGGAAGAGGGTCACCGATGAGAGAACAGATTTCGGCGTACACTCGATGAAGCTTCCCCTCAAACGTTGTGTTGTTATCAAACACTCTCACGTGAGGGTGTGCTCTCCATGCATCGAGAGTTTTTCCATCAAGCTCCCGAGCTTGTTCGGGTGTTTCAGTACGAGCCTGATTGTTCATCAGGGTATAGAAACTCTCCGCACCGTGTGCGGTGGTACGAAGATGAAAAACACCGTGACAATTCTCGTGACACACCTGATGATGCGTCAGACCATAATGAGTGAGGATGTCTACATAATCCCCCTCTTCAATATACGCTCTTCCATCAGGAATCCCTCGATCAAAAAGAATGAGAGTTTTCTGGGAAGATGAACATGCAGTATTAACGATTTCAGATTGTCTAAACAATGTATCTCTGACAATGAGGTGTTGAAACTTGCGACCTCCCACCACATTTCGACTCATACCCTGTTGCACAATAGATGTTGCAGATTCTGGAGCAACAAACACTCGATACCCCCGAGAAGAGAACCGATCTCGTAGATGTGCAAGTGCACCCGTCTTACCACCACACGGACCACCTGTAAGAGTGGCGATTTTTACATGACCAGGTAAACCGATAATTGAATGCGGCTGTATGTTCATAGAATACCTTTCTTTAATTTTCAAAGTCTAACTATATACTAGCGTGAAAGAGATTTGAGTCAATCTCTATCGATTCATAGAGGTAACGGTTACTTGCAACACAGTTGCAAAACAAACCCAGAGAAGATATGGAATATTGATATATGACACCCATCGTGCATACGGATATATAGCGATAACTGCCCATATGAGTGTTCCGAGAACACATATAATATCGACTGCTGCGAGTATATTATTCTTGAGACCAAACTGAATGGGGGTAAATATTACATTAAAAATGATATTGAGAATGAATGGAAGAATGACAATGAAAGGTATTCTCTTAGTGAAGAAAAGATACCCCACATATCCATACGATAGAGCTATGAGTACATAGAGGACAGTCCATACAGGACCGAAAATCCATGAGGGTGGTGCCCAACTTGGTTTAAGTAAAGATTGATACCATGAGTATGATTGCATTATCGTGTTAATTTAAAAGCTCCATAAATACCGAGAATGCCACCAAGTGCAGAGAAGATAATTGAAGAGAAGGAGAACATTCCATCACCCCACAACACGGGGATAAATCCTCCGATTCCTGATCCAACAATCATACCTATCCATATGAGTTGTTTTGAGTCCATTGCTATAGTATATCAAATATACATGGTTAAGATGTTAACACCTTCTTCCCCTCTGAAGATGACCAATCGATAAATCTCCACCAATGAGGAACAAGCTTGAAACAGACAATAGCATCACTCTTCATCTTCTCAGCTTTTTTCTGAAACTTTCTAATATACTCCTGTTCAAAGATTATCCTTTCTTCTTGAGTGAGAATATGAACACTCCCATCTATCTGAAGTGTTATCTTGGTTGATTCATCTGTTCCCACAACAAATGATGCTCGGGCTGTATTCTTTGATATCAATAACTCTGCCTTACGAGAGTCTTTGTGAGTTTCAAAAAGTAGCGCATTCAAAGATGGGCTATATACATAGTGAAGTGTGGCTCCATGAGGAGCACCATCTACTCTCTCAAGAGCAAGAACTCCAACTGATTGACTATTAAGATATGAAATTATGTCTGACTGCATTGATTTTAATTATTTCTTAATTCTTCACGAATTTTCATCCATATTTTTCCTATATGATTAAAACCCGTACCATCTTCTCCATCATCCCAAAATCCATCACCAGGTGGATATGTGGTGATATGTTTTACAATAGGTATATTACCTGAATCTCGTAATATCTTTCGTATCTCCTCATGTTGCGAAGCCTTGAGACGCATGAGATATTCCATAACTTTTAACTTATAATTTTCATTCTTGAATTCCGGAATCTGTATGTGTTTATATCTTGAGGATGTCTCCCAAGCCAACACAGGACTCCTTTGTTTGCGAATCTCTTCAATAATACTGTCATCTGTATACCTCTGACATTGATATGCATGTTCGAGTGTTGGAAAAACCTTTCCATCTACTTCAATGGCATGAGCTGAATATGGAGAAAGATATATAGCAAATATTTCAAGTGGCAATCGATTATTCATAGAATTTTAAATGTAGCTTTTGTATCAATTCACAGGATGTCCTGGATTATTCTTGAGCCATGTAAGCGTGTCATATCCATTCATAACTCTATCTTTTGTATCTATACCGATAGAGTTTAGAAAATTAATCATTGCATTTTGAGTAACAATAGCATCATTTTCTGTGATTTCTTCGAGTTCAATAAAGAAACCGAGCCCAGGAACATCATCAATACAAATTTCATAATTATTATATGAAGTCTTCCTCCGTATTTTTGTCACTTCAACTTCAGGACGAAAGCCAAGAAGTGTGAGGGTGTCATGAAGTTGTTGTGCATCATCTACGGAAAATTCTTTTTCTATAGAATTCATTTCCTCTCCCTTCTTAAGAGTGAATATCACCTTACCTTGCGTCTTCCTAATACGTAGAAATATATCCCCTTCTCTGAAATCGATAAATGGGCGATTATAGTTTATATAAACAACATCATTTTGAGTAACTGGTTCACTCAAAATGCACCCCAGATTTGATAGTGACTTTATAACTGAATCAATATCAGACACCTTCACTTTTACCTCAATTTCTTTCTTCATAATGTGGATAATATCATCTCCCCTTCTTTCTCACAATAAACACTACCATAATGGTATTAGTTATAATCATAACACTTGAATGAAGTGTCGTCGCTATATTGTAAGCACCTAATGAGAAGAGAGTTAAAATATGACGCAACACATTCATAACTTTTCCATGTTTTTCGTAAGGCAGTCATATCACCTATATCGAGATGACACAAAAGAATACACTATATAAAGAGGTATGAATATGATGAATGCAAGCACTACGACAATGAGAAGATTTGGACCTTCAGGATCATTGATCAAAGTAAAAGCTACTCGAGAAAGAACGAGTGATGTTATACCCAAGATGATAAGTGGGGTCTTTTTAGGTTTGTGGTTCATGGGAATGTGTTGGAACTCCGAAATAGACAATGAGTGTATTCTTTCCACTCATCGCCAAGGCAATAGATCTCATATTTCCATCATCAATATCACCCACCATCTTTCTTTTTAATCTTTTTCTACCTCGTGTTCCTGTGTCATTTTTAAATACTATCGGATACAGATACTTCTCTCTTTGTTGCATATGATCTTTTATATTTAAGATATTTGGAATGGTATGTTTAGGCCTTCTTTTAAGAGATTTTGAATTTCGAAGAAAACCTCTTCTTACCTTTTCAGCCGTTTCAACCAAACTCTGATTAGTCCATCTCAGGGGTAATCCACCAGCTCGTTTCCACACCCCAAGCTCCTTTGGACTTATTTCTACCAAAAACCACTTACTCTTATTATATGCCTCAATTCTTTTGGCATATTCAGGAGATACCAACTTGTCTATATCTTTTTCTTTGAGTTTCAAAATTTTTGATTTTATATCTCTTAACTTTTTTTCAAATTCTTGTTCAGAAATATTCTTTAAGAAAGTACGATTATTACCTAACTTCTTACCGTTATGCATATGAGCAACATGATCTGCTATAACAAACGTACGTTTGACTTCGATTCGTTTGACTTCATACAAAATCTTCATGCATAAATTATATCAAATTATATACACCGAAGAATATAGCTATGTCACAAAGATGGTGTCCCCCGATCTAATTAAGACAGATTCAAAAATCTTGCCTAGCACATGTTTGGACTCAGAACCTATCTGAAGTTGATTGCGGTTCGTGGACACGTTCAGAACTATCAATTGGGCTCAAATCAGCAAGGAAATGACGATTACGAGCATTTTTCCTACGCTTATCTCCGCATAAAGCCGCTTAACCAGCTTACTCTGTAAGTCCTATTTGTAACTCGTATAGGCGTCGATATTCACCTCCTTCAATTTTTAACAATTCTGAATGCGTCCCTTTTTCAATCATCGAACCTTCCTTGAAAACAAGGATACTATCAGCTTTTCTGACCGTCGAAAGCCTGTGAGCAATAATGAAGGTCGTTCTATTCTTCATAAGTTCCTCAAACGACTCGCTATTATCTGTCGCTTATAAAGACCCAAATAACTAAACAAGACCTTAAATCCTGTATACACGTTTTGCTTGGATAGTTTTGCTAACGCTTCATCTTTTTTAATCTCTTCCATAGAGACTTCATTATAGATTGCTTTCCTACCATCTGTAAACTAAAGTAAAGCGTATGAAAGATGACTTTCATACACAACAACGAAGCTCCCAAGCATTCCAAAAGTTCAGCGACATACCCGATGTCGTTATTGAACATCTTGTAACCGAGCTACGAAAGACAAACGAGAACGAAGTGGAATACCATCACGCACAGGTTGGACGTGTACAGAGCGAATACAATGCCCTACAGTTTCGTATAAACCGATTGATGGACTTACTGATTGACCAGAGTATTGCACGTGTTGAGTATGACAAAAAGTTGCAAGAGATGAAGGACAAACGGTACCGCTTGAGTTTGGAATTGGACGAGCATACAAAAGCAGACCACGAGCATCACAAGGGTTTTCAGGAGTATCTAAGTATGTCATTTTGACCCTTCTCGGAACGATGGCCAAACATCCTCAAACTTGAGTTTTGGATATTTCTCCGTCCACTTCTTGCTTTCTGCTCTTTTCTTAACCACCTCAAGATTTCCTTTGAATCTAGGGCTTGGACGAGCTATCACATTAACCATATCATCAATGGTGTATGGAGCAATTAGCCAAAGCTCACCATCCTTCAAGGTCACTCCTACAGCCGTTGCCGTTTCTGGCCATGTAGCTATAGCATCCTCTGTAGAAGTGTATGGGGGTATGCCGTTCCATTTATGGGCATAGAACTGATTTACTATCTCAAAGCTTATTCCGGTTTCTTTGGTAAGCTTCAATGATAGTTCTTCATCTGCTTTCTGGTCATTTCCATTTGGATCGAAATACACCAAGTCGATGTCCCGGGTATCCACTTCCTTATTTGAATATCCATGCAAATGATCCCATACCTTATTCCTGACAAAACCAGCTCCGATTACCCAGTCTGGAAGGTTGAGCTTTTCGGCGATATGGATGATATTCATCATCCATGGATCATTTTTAATTAGTTGTAGCACATCACTTTTTTTCATTTTTTTTCTTTTTCAAATTTGCTTGCCAAGTTCTTAAGGTTATCTAAAAGCTCATCAAAAGTAATAAACTCAATATTCTTGAAGAGTCTCCTTAATACTCTGAAATCTCTTTTCTTCTTTTCATTTGTCTCAAATTCTTTCGTGTTGCCAATAATTAAGAAAGCTTTTGGCTTTAGTACCGAGAATGGAATCTTTGTTTGACGGGAAAGATATTTTTGATAATTATCAATATTTCTTTCCAAATAGAGCATATATTTCTCGATCTGAGAGATTGCCATTGAAGCGTATCGAGAAAAATAATAGTTATCGTGACTGTCATCAATTTTCTTTGCCAGAATCTCAGTTTGCGGCGTTTTTATCTCAAACACATCAAGAAATCCGTAAAGATCGATCCAAACGAAATCTGGCTTTCTTTCTCTTTCATCAGCCATACCAAAACTCACATTTGTCTCCCTGATAGATTCAACATAATTAGAAAGAAAGAAAAACACTTCCTCGTGCAAAAACTTTTGCCAGTCCTTTTCATCCAAATCATCGTCCTTCAAACGAGATTCGAACTTAGCTATGACCTGATCAAGAGTCTTCTTCTGTCCCTGAAGAACAAGATTTGTTTGCAGCTTTTCTAATACCTCATTATTTTCAGCATTCAAGGAAATATACTTTTTTATAAAATCAGCAACTGCCTCGTGCCCTATTTCATCCAAAGCATTCAAGTTAATATCTCCAAGCTTAGCTCCGGCAGAATCGCTCGTTTGATCTGCAGAGAGCTCCTTTGGGAAAAAATTTGCCAACCTCTTAATAACAACCTTGTCTCGATTGGCCTTAATCTCATAACCCAGATCCTTTATAACTTCAGAAAAGTTTTCAAAGGAAAGAGATATTGAAATGTTCTTATTTAAGATCTTGAATGACCTAGAACCGTTTCCGTTGCTGAATATCGTCAGATGAATCTGTTTTTTATATTTGTTCTCTATGGACGCCAAAAAATGACTCCCTCCCACCTTATTAGCTTGACGCATATTAAAGCCACCTCCCGTCCCATATAAATTCAAGCCCTTTGGAGGTACTTCAAATCCTATAAAATCTATTTTTTTGATCTTATATGTATTTGCGATTTTAGGCTTGAAATAATAGAGGTAATTCTTCCCATCTTTTTTCCATCCCACAGGTAGAGTTTTCTTCCTTTTTTGTTTTTTAGATTTTTTGTTAGCCATTGCATTTTACAGGCTCCTCGGAGTCCGAACGTGTCTCAAACTGGCTGCCGGACTTGGAATCGAACCAAAATTTTCGCTTTCAGAGAGCGACGTCCTACCTTTAGACGATCCGGCAATGTCATTACAAAATACCCTAAAATTAGAGAATATTCAAGTAAGTTCACCTTTGTAACAAAAAGGCCGGAGCCTTGTGAAATACTATAGCCACATTACGTAGGTAGTAGATCACAAAACCCCAGCTCGAATTTCCTAGAGATTTCCCGGCGAAGTCGCGCCATAGACTTACCATGGATTTGACAAACGCGTGACTCAGAAAAACGAAAGATCATTCCAATTTCTTTGTAGCTGAGTTCTTCAAAATGATATAGGGCAACAATTTGTCGTTGTTGATCATTAAGGCAAGAAACAACAGAGTTGAGTATCTGAGATAATTCCGTCCTTAAGAGTAACTGCCATGATGTAAGTACAGACGGATCAGCGATAGCTTCAGAAAGAAGCATACCCTCAGAGGATTCCATGTCATAGGATATCGATCTGCATAACGGATCTCTCATCTTTCCCTCGAAAAACAGTTTTCGACGTCCACGAGATATATGATCGATATGCCTTAGAAAATCAATTGCCCCCTGACGAGCACACATACGAACGAGGGGAGCTATGTCTTCAAGTTCCCCGAAGGACGGCAGGAGCTTTGCAGCCCTTGCAAGAGCAACGGAAAAGAGATCATCTCCCCACATGGAATACATGTCTGAAGGACAATGTCTAAGAGCCTCGGTACGAATAAGTGCGGCGTATTTTTCAACAAAAAGAGTTATATCCTGTCCCATATTTACCTTTCCTGAAGAGATACCATATCCCCTCATCCGTACTTAACTATACTCCTTGTATACAAAATATCAATTTATCTTCCTCTTCTTACTCACCTGTATAAATCGACTAAAGAGAGGATGTGGAGCAAGAGGACGAGCAAGAAATTCAGGATGGAATTGTGTTCCTAGAAAGAATGGGTGCACTGACTCAGGAAGCTCAGCGATTTCCATAAGTTTCCTGTCAGGAGAAGTTCCCGAGAACACAAGACCAGCATGAGTGAGACGTTCTACATATTCAGGATTCACCTCAAAGCGATGACGATGTCGTTCATAAATGACATTCGTACCATATGCCTTATGAGCTATAGTTCCAGGGGTAAGGTGTGCTTCATATGTTCCTAATCGCATACTTCCTCCATAGTCTTTTTCAAGAAGCTTCTTCTTCTGATCAGGCATGATGTCGATAATGAGATGTTCTGCTTTTGGATTGATCTCAGCAGTTTGAGCGCCTTTAAGATTAAGAACGTTTCGGGCATATTCAATCGACATTAATTGCATACCGTAGCAGAGTCCGAAATATGGAATTTTGTTTTCTCGAGCATATCGAATTACATTTAATTTCCCCTCTATACCAGTTTCTCCAAAACCTCCAGGAACGATAATTCCATGGAACATATCAAGCGACTTGTACTGTGGCTTTTCAACCTCAAAATCACGAGCATTGATAGTGTGTATAACAGGTTTCACCTTATGTTCCTGTGCTGAATATTTAATTGCCTCAAGCACCGAAAGGTATGCATCAGTAAGTACGAAATCTCCTGTTGAAAAATACTTACCGACGATAGCAATGTGAACCTCCTCTGTTGTTGTCTTTATACCCTCAGCAAACCTCTTCCATGAAGAAAGCCCTGGTCCCTTACGAGTATCAAGTTTAAGAGCCTTCACAAGAATATCCCCGAGCTTGTCCCTCTCGAAATTCAAAGGAACATCATAGACACTATCAATATCAGGAGCAGATATGACGTTTTCTTCAGGAAGATTACATGCAACACCAATCTTTTCCTTTCTCTTCTTGTCGACAGGAACTTCAGAACGAGCAATGATGATATCAGTATGCACTCCATATCCAGCAAGCTGATGAACAGCGTTTTGAGTAGGGCGAGATTTCATTTCCCCAATCTTAGAAGGGATAGGTAGGTAACTAACCATAATAAAGATCACATCATCAGGATGTTTAATCTTCAGTACGCGAGCGGCTTCAATGAACATAATGTTTTGATAGTCACCTACAGTTCCTCCAATCTCGATAATTGATATTTCGCTATCATTGAGTTTTGCAGCATGTTCATAACGACGAACAATCTCATCACGTATATGAGGAACAGCCTCTACACACTTACCTCCATATCCAAGATTTCTTTCTTTGTCGATCACATGTTTGTACACCATTCCTGAAGTGATATAGTCCTCATGCATCAAATCACGATTGAGAAATCGTTCATAGTTACCCATATCCTGATCAGTTTCAAGACCTGAATTAAGCACAAAAACCTCCCCATGTTCAGTAGGGTTCATGGTTCCTGCATCAACATTGAGATATGGATCAACCTTTGCAAGGTTAACATTGAATCCACGAGCTTGAAGTAGTGTACCGATAGAAGAAGTGGCAATACCCTTACCAACACCTGACATAACACCACCGACGACAAAAATGTATTTATGATTAAGTGATTCTTTTTTCTTTCTGTGTGATGTCTTTCGTGCAGTGTCTTTTTTCATAAAGGTATATATTGTTCTGTATTATATACGTAAGTATCTCTTGACAGCAAGGTAACTTGATACGGCTCCTAATATCACACCAGACCCCATAATGAGAGCAAATATTTGTCCAAAATTAGTTACGAAATATGATGAGAACACATTCATAAGGAGATCGAAATCTTGCGCACCCTGTACTCCAGCAAATTTCATAAAGAGAGCATCACTGTAGAAAGCAACAAGTGCCAGAACGCCGAGTGTGAGAATACCTGAAATAATACCGTACATGATTCCTGATACTACAAAAGGTCCACGAATATACATATTTGAAGCTCCCACAAGTCTCATGACTGATATCTCATCCTTTGCGGTATATATAATGAGACGAACAGTATTGAATGTAATGATGATTGCAACGATGATAAGTATGATAGCGAGAATTGATCCTGTCTTTTCAATTGCGGGTATAATACGACCAAGACGATCTATAATAAGTTTGTTCTGATTGTAATTAACCTTCTCTACAATACTCACACCATCTTTTGAAAAAGAATTTTTGCTATCAAGAAATCGAGCGATACCAGCATACTGAGAAGGTTCTTTTGCCTTCACGTTAAGTACTGCAGGAAATGGATTGTCTCCAATCTCATCGAGACCTTGAAGAATGAGGGAATTGTCTTTCCACTTGTCCTTAAAATCAGCGAGAGCTTGATCACGTGATACATACTCAACTGTTTGCACCTCAGGAAGATTCTCAATAGTCTTTTTTAAGGCAACAATATCTGTCTCTTCTGCATCAAGTACGAAATATACATTAATATCAACCTTACTCTTTACCTCCTTAAGAATTGCTCGGCCAAATGCTGAACTGAAAATGAGAGCACCAAATGCAACGAGTGAGAGCGTGAGAACAACAACAGCAGAGAAAGAAAGGAAACCATTTCTCCAAAAATTAACGAAACCTGATCGAGTTATTCTTTTGAATGTTGTAAATATCATAATTTAAAGGCTATATTTTCCATGCTTATCATCCCTCACAATCTTACCCTTCTCCATGGTGAGGACACGACCACCTACAGTATCAACCACCCCCTTATTATGAGTTGTGAGAAAGACAGTAGTGCCAAGTTCATTAATCTTCTGAAGGATTTTTATAATCTCATAGGTATTTACAGGATCGAGATTACCCGTTGGTTCATCTGCAATGATGATATCTGGTTGTGTAACGATGGCACGTGCAATTGCAACACGTTGTTTCTCTCCCCCTGAAAGTTCATGAGGAAAACTCCATATCTTGTGTCCCAAATCAACAAGTTCTAAAACATGAGGAACATCTGAAGCAATCTCACCATCAGTACGTCCGAGGGCTTCCATTGCAAAAGCAATATTCTCATATGCAGTCTTGTTGGGAATGAGACGGAAATCTTGAAAGACAGTACCGATACGTCTACGATATTTGTTCATATCTTTCTTCTTGAGACGATGAATATTTGATGATTCAAAGAAAACAGTTCCTGCAGTAGGGCGATCTTCTGCAATGAGCATCTTGATGAGAGTTGTTTTACCTGCACCTGAATGACCCACGACAGTAATGAACTCATTAGGTTCAATGCCAAAACTTACCCCATCGAGAGCGACAGATTCATCAGGGTATATCTTCGATACCTTGTCGAAATAAATCATATTGAGTAATTATAGCACATGAAAAAATCTTCAGGCTATAGCCCCCGCTCTGCTTCTATGAAATCATCGAGATCACCCTCAAGAACCTTCTCGACCTGAGAGGTCTCAACATTGGTACGATGATCCTTTACCATCTTGTATGGATGAAGTACATATGAACGTATCTGATTACCCCACTCAATTGAAGTAGTCTTGCTAATATACATACCCTTCTCATGTGCACTACGTTCTTCATCCATTTTCTTAAACAACTTTCCTCGAAGGATATCGAGTGCTTTTTCTTTGTTCTGAGCCTGCGATCGTTCTGAAGTTACATGCACAGATAGTCCTGTAGGTTTGTGAACAATACGTACAGCAGTTTCTCGCTTGTTAACGTTCTGACCTCCTGGTCCACCTGACTTAGCTATAGATATTTCAAGATCACCTTCCTTAAGCTCCACATCTCCAGCATGTATCTTTTCAAACTGTGGAATGACTTCCACCATAGAAAAGGAAGTGTGACGTAATTGCTTGGCATTAAACGGAGAGATGCGAACGAGACGATGAACACCACTTTCATTCTTGAGTGTTCCATACACCATCTTTCCCCTCACCTCCACCGTTATGTTCCGAAAACCACCATGGTCGTTTTCGTGAACATGAAGAATATCAACACTCCATCCTTTGTTTTCAAAAAACTTCTTGTACATGCGATACAGAATAGCAGAAAAGTCTTCTGCGTCATCACCTCCTGCACCTGAGAAAATGGTCATAATGGCATGACCAGCATCGTACTTTCCAACACCCATGAGAGAATTTTTAAGTTCAGCAAGTTCACGAATACGTGCTTGTGCCTGAGGTGGATTGTTCCAGAAATCAGGCGCGTTCATAGCCTGTTCAATATCAGCTATTTTCTTCTGTATATCGTCTTTGGTATTCATATGATGTATATATAGAGTATCAGAGGAATCCTTTAGTATGCAAGAAAAAAGGTGTCCCTACCCACAGGGGCAAGGACACCAAGCAACTCTCACCCGAGGGTGGGTTACTTACAGATGGCTCCGTAGTGTTACGCAGTACGTTGCCATACACATAACATAGCACACAAAAACTCCCCAGGACAAGCCCGGGGAGTACCTTACACAACAAGAAGGAGGAGGAGTCTTGAGGTGCTTGGTTAAAGTGAATACCTCCAACAACACTCGACATGACAGCTGGAATCAAAGCATCGCTGGAGGTATATTCCATCTCCCACACGGGAGATTGCAAACAACTTTCATATATAGTTATACACTATATATACATATTTTGTCAATAAAAAAAGTCGCTTGCAGTGATGTGATCCCATCACACTATACAAGCGACTGCATACCCCATCTGGGATACTTAGAACTACAGTCAGGCACATACCTAAAGGCATTTTGCCAACACATAAAAGTCATGCCTGACCGTGGGTTTCCACATGGAATCCCAAATTTACAAAAGATCAATGGGAGGGCGGGAGGGGAAACTCAAAACCTCCCACCCTCATGTGTACGTACGTCCTTCAGCACAAGACGTAGGGCACACAGTGACAACATAACCCATACAACAAAAAGAGTCAAGACCTCTCTTGTTCCAATATCTTTTTCTTCATGTCCTCTCCCCTGTTATACCCTCCCAGAGTTCCATCACTTTTTATCACCCTATGACACGGAATATCTGGGTTATAGTTTGTTGTAAGGATATTCCCTACCGCACGATACGCACGAGGACTACCTGCACGACGTGCAACTTCAGCATAGGTAAGAGTTTGTCCCTTCGGAATTTTACATACCACATCAAAAACCCTTTCTCGAAATGTAGAGTTCTTTTTCATATGAGCCAAAGGCCGGGATTGAACCGGCGACCCTCACTTTACGAAAGTGATGCTCTACCAACTGAGCTACTTTGGCACAGTGCACTCGGGAGCCAATGATCGGGATTGAACCGATGACCTCGCCCTTACCATGGGCGTGCTCTACCAACTGAGCTACATTGGCACTATGTGTGATGATAATATAAAAGAAGAGGTTAATCAAACAAAAAGAGGCTTTGGCCTCTTTTTGAGCAACATTATGCGCAGTCGACGGGACTCGAACCCGCAACCTCTCCCGTGACAGGGGAGTGCTCTAACCAATTGAGCTACGACTGCATACGGAGTAAATGTATCAAAAATACCATAAAACGCAAGTAACAATGGAAAAGCCAACCCGGAGGCTGGCTGTGTTTCCGAGGAGAAACACATCAATGTGATCTCCGAAATTCAAGTGTGATAAAACCGATAAAGGCTTGAGGTTCTCCTGAAAGCCCATCCCCCACAGGATACCTGCTTTCAATGCGAAACCTCACATCACCTTGATATGGGCCTAATTGGAATTGCTTGATCGGGGGGAAGGTAAAGGTATCAGAACCTCCCCTACTATTCCCCACACCGATTGTAAACGATTCGAAACTGCTTTTCTCCATGAACCGTTCAACCCAGCTTTCCTGAACTTTTTCATCCAGTGCAAACCGCACAACTGGATCCGATGATGCAACAATTCCCGAAGGAGTTGGAGCATTTGTTTGAAGGTTCAGTGATGAACCAGTATTGAGTGTATTCGTCCCTGCAATTGCAGAAGAAACGAGCACAGTCATGATGAGACCGACACACCACGCACATATAGTCTTCATACGATATCAAGCTACGTAACCACGTATATTCTAGCACTTATATGAACAACAGCAATGTATATTTGTGTCGGTGAATGGAATCGGACCATTGTTTGAGGCTTATGAGTCCTCCGTTCTACCATTGAACTACACCGACATATTATTTTTTACAACCTCGATTGAACCCAAAATCCTTCTTCTTAACCAAGAACTTTTTGCAACACGCATTCTTAACATACCACAATACAACGACTCATTTTTATACTCCCGTTTATGAAGAGTCTTGATAAAAATAGAATTACCAAATCTCTTCATTGGCAAGTCTAACAGATTTGACCAAAATTTCAATATTTCATGCTCCTGAGCTACAAAAGCATGGTTAATTACAAGATTAACAAAAATCTCATCAGGCGCTATGTACATTTGTTTTTGAAGCCAGACAAACATAAATTTCACCATTAGAGGGTCTGAATTTATGAAATTAAAACCTGCACCAGTCTCTTTTTTACTCCCCTCAGCCCAATATAGCGCAATGCCTATCATTAAATTATCTCTTACGGTAAGGTCTCCCAGCAAATTGATGGCTTCTATAAATTCCCCCTGTATTCTACCCTCCTTCTGTTGTTTGTTCATCATAACACCTTTTTTTCTACCAATAGAAGTTTCCTTTAACCACTTATTCTTAATTTTATTTTTTGCACCTTCTGATAACAAAACATTACGACACCAAAGACTAACAGTACTCTTGGCCACTCCATATTTCTTTGAAATATCCCTTAAAGACTTTCCGTTGATTCTTTCTTTGATTATTTTTTTATATAAGTATTCTTTAGACATATGTTTATATAACATTATATCTTAGGTTCGAAACTTTGAATAGCAAAAACTGGCGAATCTCGCCAGTTTTTGTATATCATTCTTGTTGCGGAGGCCGGAATCGAACCGGCAATCTTCAGGTTATGAGCCTGACGAGCTACCGTTGCTCTACCCCGCTATAACCCCCTCATAATACCATTGTACATTTAAAAAGCAAGAGATTATGTATACACACCCTATGAAGTAAGGGAGAATTCTTCAAAAACCTTTCTGTATAGACTCACAACACGTCGAGCTTCATGGTGAGTAAGTGAAAGCTCTGATCCCTCATGAGCAATATTGTTTCGCACCTTATGAGCCTCCCATGCCTCATTGAGTGATTTAAAATCTCCTTTGTTAACTCTTTGCAACTGCTCACCAATCCCCTCCCCTTTGTATCCCAATTTCACAAGCAATTCCCCAAGGAGAATATCAGCTTCGAGAATCGCCTGTCTCCAATCATTCTCACGATCAGACTCAACATACTCAAGTACCTTCTGCCATTTTTTTGTAAACACTCCATCAGCTTGAGTTACTTCATCAAATCCCATATCTACCGGAGCATTATACTTCTCTTCTTGACGACGACGAATTGAGTGTATTCTCTCAAGACAATACAAGATACCTATGAAAAGTGCGAGAGATACGGGAATTGAAAGTCCAATGATCCAACCAGTAGTATGTTGAATAGCTCCGGCAATCTCAGTTTCATTACCCATAATGAAATTATAGGCAGCACGTATATATCCGACAAAGTCGAATCCTGGTACCTGCAGACCTATGTTTGTATCATCGATCATAATATATTCAAATATCTTTAACGTAATTTACTCACCCAAAAATTCCTTCCCCACCTTGAAAAGAGTATCTTCTGCGCCATGAGTTGCTGTCATCTGAATTCCGAGAGGAAGACGTACTCCCTGTGACTCACTCCAACCTGAAGGCAATGAAAGAGCTGGCATACCCGTGAGATTTGCTGGTACTGTAAATATATCTTCAAGATACATAGTTACAGGATCAGAAATCTTTTCACCAATCTTGAATGCCGGAGCTGGAGTGGTTGGTGTTATAAGTATATCAACTTTTTCAAATGCTTTCACGAAATCTTCTGTAATTATCCTCCTCACTGCAAGAGCACGATTGTAATATGCATCATAATATCCTGAAGATAGAACATAAGTTCCAAGAAGAATACGTCGACGAACTTCCTTACCAAATCCAGCACCACGAGTACGGAAATAGTCCTGAATTCCATCTCTACCATCAACATGGAGACCAAAACGCATACCATCGAAACGTGCAAGATTTGAAGAAACCTCAGCAGGCATTACGACATAATATACAGCAAGAGAATATGAAATATGAGGAAGTTCAACATCGACAATTTCATATCCTAGTTTTTTAAACTTCTCAAGAGTTTCTTCAAAATTCTTCATGACATCAGGATGTATTCCATCACCTTTAAGAAAATCTCGTGGAACACCAATTATGGGTTTTAGAGATGCTGTTCGTGGGGTGTATGTCGAAGAAGATATGGTTGTTCCATCATGTTCATCCTTACCCTTCAAAGCCTTGAAGAGAATTTCTGTATCAGTGACGGTTTTTGCAAAAGGACCGATTTGATCAAGAGATGATCCCATGGCCATCACCCCATAACGAGAAACAGCACCATAGGTAGGTTTAAGACCAACAAGTCCACAGAAACTTGCAGGTTGTCGTATTGAACCTCCCGTATCAGAACCAAGAGAGATGAGAGCTCCATCATAGGCAAGGACTGCAGCAGATCCTCCTGAAGATCCCCCAGCAACTCGATTAAGATCGAAAGGGTTCTTGGTAACACCATATGCTGAATTTTCAGTTGAACCTCCCATGGCAAATTCATCCATATTAGTTCGACCGATGAACACAACACCCTCTTCCTTCAATTTCTTAATAACTGTTGCATCATAAGGAGCTGTGTACTTCTCAAGTATCTTAGATGCACTACTTGCACTTCTTCCTTGTATTAAAATATTGTCTTTCACTGCACATGGAATACCGGTAAGCAATGTTGCTGTTCCTTGAGTGAATCTCTCCTGAGCTTTCTCTGCCTGCTCGAGTACATCTGAATACACTTCAAGATATCCGTGAATATCAGAATCTTTTTCTCGTATACGATCGAGGTACGCTTGGGCAAGTTCAACACACGTGAAATCACCTCTCATAAGAGCTTCATGAGCTTTTACAACAGTAAGGTTTTTGAGATCAAGTGCCATATTAATCTTGTTCAATTATTTTCTTTACCGCAACAAATTCACCCTCCCTATCAGGAGACTCAGCAAGTACACGATCCCTGTCCAAAGAGACATGAGATTCATCCTTTCGAGTTACATTGTACAGAACGCCTGGTGTTGGAGAGTAGTCGAGATTAACTGTTGCTTTCTTTAATTCATCAACATAGGAAAGGATTGAATCAATATCTCGAGTGAGACCTTCTTTCTCAGATTCATCAAGCTCTATACGAGCAAGTTGTGCAAGATGTTCAACTTCTTTTACCGTAATCATAGCTCACATACTAGCATAGGATTTATGATTTCACCATTTTTAAAAACTCATCAGGGGTAAGTATAGTGACACCAAGTTCTTGAGCTTTTTCAAGTTTTGATCCTGCATTTTCACCCGCTACAACATAGGTTGTCTTACTTGAAACAGAACTTGAAACTGAACCCCCCATTGAACGAACAAGATTCTGAGCATAATCACGATCCATGTCCATCGTTCCCGTAAATACGAAAGTCTTTCCTACAAGAGGAGTATTTGAAACATTCCTCTTTGTCTCTATCGTCACCTCCTTACACAGCCGATCAATGATTTTTATATTCGAAGAATTCCTAAACCAGTCATAGAGTGATTGAGCAACAATCGGACCTACACCATATATTGATTCAATCTCCTCATAGGATGCAGATCGTATTTTTTCAAGATTTCCAAAATGCTCCGCTATATCATATGCAGTTTCTTCTCCTACCTGAGAAATGGAGAGTGAGGCGAGGAAACGAGGAAGTGTGATGGTGCGAGCTTTTTCAATTGCATCGAGAAGATTATCAACAGACTTTTCCTTAAAACGTGGGAGTGCGAGAAGATCACCACGCTTCAAGGTAAAGATATCATCATATGAAGAGATGAGTCCTTGTTCAAGAAGGATGTCGATAATACGAGGACCAAGACCATCAATATCAAAACATTTTTTAGAGACAAAGTAGTAGAAACGACGTTTAAGCTGATCGAAGGAATCTGTTGAAACACATCTCCATGCAACCTGTCCAGGAATACGTTCAATTTTACCATCTCCTCCACATGCAGGTATATGAGTTGGAAACACAAAAGGTGATGATTTCTTAGGACGTAACTCTTTCACCACTGATACAATATCAGGAATGACATCTCCTGCTTTCTGGAGGATGACAGTGTCTCCAATACGAACATCGAGGCGTCGTATCTCATCCTCATTATGGAGCGTAGCGCGTGATACCGTAGATCCCGCAACTGTTACAGGGCTGAGATGTGCAACCGGAGTTATCACACCCGTACGGCCTACTTGCAATACAATATCTTCAACAATTGTTGTTACCTGCTCTGCAGGAAACTTGTACGCTACACCCCATCGCGGAGATTTTCCTGTGTATCCAAGTGCCTCTTGTATCTTCTTTGAATTTACCTTTATCACAATACCATCAAGCTCATACGGAAGATTATGACGCTTCTGTGTCCATTCGTTATAGAAATGTTCAATTTCGAGAACATCCTTACATACTCGTGTGTATGGATTTGTTTTAAAACCTTGTTCCTTAAGGAAAGAAATCTCATCTAATTGAGTAGCGGGAAATCCACCACTCACACTATCAATATCATAGATGAAGGAATCGAGTGCTCGTGAAGCTGTCATCCGGGGATCAAGTTGACGAAGAGATCCTGCTGCAAGGTTGCGTGTATTTGCATAGGGGGCTTCCCCTGCTCTCTCCCGTTCTTCATTGATCTTCTTGAGAGTTTCCTTGCCCATCCACGCCTCACCAACCACAACCACATCAAGTGGAGAAGGAAGAGAAAGAGGAATACTACGAATGGTACGGATATTTGAGGTAACATCTTCTCCAACAATTCCATCTCCCCGAGTGGCACCTTGTACAAATTGACCAGAGACATAGGTGAGGATAATCTTAAGTCCATCAATTTTAAGTTCACAACAATACTCAAGTTTTTCCTCAGAAACTCCAAATCTCTTCATGAAATTCCGTACCTTTTCATCCCACTTATGAAGCTCATTCACATCAAACACATCATCAAATGACCATTGAGAAGAAGTATGCTCTACCTTCTTAAACTCCTTAAGAGGCTCTGCTCCAACTCTTTGTGTAGGACTATCAGGGGTAACAAGATGAGGATATTTTTCCTCAAGTGATTCAAGCTCTCGGAAAAGAGAATCATATGCTTCATCAGAAATATCAGGGGTATCTAAGACATGATACAAATATCGATGCTTGTCGAGCACCTTTCGTAAATGTTGTATACGTGTATATGCCTCACTCTCGTTCATATCCATAAGGATATCACAGAGAAAGTTAGTATGTAAGGCGGAGGGCTCGTTCTACACGACGAGTATTTGTCTTGCTACATGATGATGTTGTATAGTCCCATCCCATATTGTACCCTCGTGTAAGTATCTCTGTTTGTGGTGCTCCATTGACATACGATTTGTTGAGGGTAACTCGAGAACATGTAGAGTCACCAATTCTTACATCAAATGAATATGAGTATGTTCCATATATTCCACCTGGACTTGTCTTAGGAACTGTCACACTTGTAAAGCCACAGGATATGGTTGGACTTGCAGATGAAGTTGTAGCAAAGCGTCCATCGTCATGATACATAGCGCATTCAAGTCCAGAATCTGCAGAAAAAAAAGCGATAGTTGATTCTCGTGCTGATGTGGCAAGAAGAAATTCCTTCTTACTAATATTGAGAATTGAAATCCCTATAGCAAGTACGACTGAGGATACAAGCACTGAGAAAAGAAGTGTGTATCCTCCTGAACTTTTTTTGTTATACATGCTTGTGTACATAATAATTAACGATATATATTAAACATCTCATTCTCGATAGTGACAATATTTTGAACCCTACCTGTTTTCCAACGTACATTAACTACAATCGTACACTTTTCATCACTTGTATTACATGCTCGTGTAGCCTGTCCTGCATTTGTCTTTTTGAAATAGAAACTACGACTAAAAGGAGATTTAATTGTTCCTGTTGTTTTAAAACCGGCACCATCTTGATAGAGAGAACATGTTTCTGAGAATGTGGAACATGATGAAATTGTTGGAGATACTCCTACAGTTTCAATCTTACACTCATTTCCACTCTCCCCTGCAGCAAAACATGAAGGTGCCCCCGACAAACCATTCATACCTGCAAGCCAACTTTGAGACGCATAGATATTGTTGTCTCTCTTGTTCTTAACACTTTCAATAACATCTTGTGCGAGGAATGATGCAGTAACCTGATCACGTGCATAGAGTGCAGACAGAAGAGACTTCTGAGCAATGGTAAGAGGACCAGCGATTGAAATCATGAGAATCGCAATAGCAACAAGTGTCTCGATGATGGTAAACCCTTTGTTATGTACAGATGGAGTATTCATATATTAAATAGTTGATCTCTGTGATACAGATGTTTGAACTTCAAATTCAGTTCTTTCACGAAGTCTTTCTCCTGCATATCCCTTGAACCAGAAAGAGGCTTGGGGTTGAGTTGGTGTTGGAGTTCCAGCTATATTCACATCAACCCGTGAACCAGTGAACTTTACATCAGGAGAAATGAGGGATGAGAATGATGATTGTGTGATATTTTGATCACATGTTGTCTGTTGAGCTTTTCTAAGTTCAAAAGCAGTTGAATCATTTGAATGCTGTCGATACCAATATGCATAGATGAGATTACAGGTAGGGATTGATGAACCCACTCCCGACTTTGAAGATCGGAAGGCAATGACCCAACCATTAGGGTTATTCATTAAATCATCACAGGTACTTATATTAAGAGTTGAGTTGTTTGTAATAACGTTTGCAACAACATTACCAGAGAAACTTAGGGGGGTTGGATTTGGCTTACAGTAATAGCTTGACCCCACACGCATCTCTCGAGACATTGATTCGAGAGCAAAACTTAAATTGTTAATTGATGTTTTTAAAGTCTGTGACTTCTTGTTTGAGTCAGTGATCTTGAGAAATGCACCAATGGCAATTACTGCAACAACAGTAAAGAGTGCTAGAGAAACAATCATCTCAATGAGAGTGAATCCTTTTTTCTTGTGGTGTAAGAGCGAGATGAAAATCATATAGTTTTAAATAACTGCAATCTGACCCGTAGAACGAACAAGTATCAATCGTGTATATCCGTCTGATGATGTAAGAGTGATGTTTGCAACTGAATATGTAGCTCCGCTATACCCCTTGATTATAGCATTTGGGTCTGGTCTCTTAAACAAAATATCAACAACAGTAGTTGGATCATTTGCGGGACATGACTGACCATTAAACGCACACACCTTTGAGATAGTGAGATTCGAACGTCGAATTATATACGGAGACCCGATTTCTTCACCTGAATCATAGGATGAATTAGCATTAGTGTCGGAGAAGAATATGAAAGAATTTCCTGTAGTAAAGTGAACTCCGTACGCCTTGTCAAAAGCATTAAGATTTCCAGGGGCCGAGCGTACATTGAGACCAAACGTTTGAGCATTACGTATGGTGAGAGCGACATCATAGGCAAGGTTTGTAAGGAGAACATCTTGATTAAATTTTCCATACTTAGCCAGAAGAAGTGCGGTCATGAAAGCAAAAATTGTCACAGTAACCACAAGCTCTATGAGAGTGAAGCCTTTCTGTTTCTGTGCTTTTAATTTAAAAATAGTCATCATATTACCTATCTAAATGATACCACATCAATACCAAATATGAGAACAAGGTACATCCCCAGTATGAGATATGGCCCGAAAGGAATTTCGTAATGAGCTTTGAATTTTCTGAGCACCACATACATCCATACAATACTTACAGGAGCAGCAATCCAGAATGACAGAGCAAGTGCAGAAAGTCCTGAGGTAATACCCAAGAGCCAACCAATACCGAGAATGAGCTTTGCATCTCCAAGCCCCATCCATTTTCCTTTTGAAAAATACCAGATGAGTGCGAAAGGTAATGCAAGAATTGGACCTGCGAGAAGATTGAGGGTTGATGGGATATGAAGAGAAAAATCTTCACCAATGAAAAGACGGAGGAATGCGATAATGGCAAAGGTATATACCAATCCATCAGGAATGATCTTGTGCTTTATATCATACAAGGTTATGACTACAAGTAATCCCGTTATAATGAAGTAGGTTAGAAGTGTGAAGGTACTGAAAAGATCAGTAGGAGGAAACGTAGTAAAGAGGAGTACAAAAAGTACACCCGATAGTAACTCTATAACCGGATACTGCCATGATATCTTGCTCTTACACTTACGACACTTCCCTCTCTGGAACAAGAAACTCAGTATGGGTATAAGTTCAGACCATGTAAGTTCCTTGCTACATGAAAAACATTTTGATCTACCACCAAGAGACATTCCTGTGTTGTAGCGAAGACCCACAACATTAAGAAAACTACCGATGAGAAGACCGAAGATGAATGGGAGTGCGAGTGAAATACTCGTCATAGATTAGAAAGCCTTTAGACAATAATCAGTAGGACCGTATGTGGCACCACTTGGTGCTGGAGACCCACTTGAACTCGGTGATCCTGAACTTGATGGAGAACCTGATGGTGCAGGAGATCCTGAACTTGAAGGTTGAGAACTTGGTTGTGATGATGGCTGAGATGATGAGTTTGCCCCAGGAAAACCAGTAAGGGCATTTGAATCGACTGTATTCGCCCCATTATCAACACAAAGACTGTTCTTCAAAGCATCACTCTGAGTTTCAAGTGTCGTTACAAGTATATAGTTGAGGGCAACAGTAGCGCCATTCACTAATGTATTTGTTGGAGTATATGTGTATGAAATATTTGTCTTAGGATCGACAGGAAGTGTTGAAATGAAATCACCGAGAGGTGTTGTGCATGTTGTAGTATCGGTAAGAGAAAGAACTTGAGGATATCGTCCACACTTCGCATAGTAGAGACTGAGAGCTGTTTGTATATTACCCACATCTGAAACACGACGAGTATCACGAGACTTTGCCTTTGCCATACCTTGATTTGCAAGAACAATAGAAGCAAGCACTCCGATAATTGCAACAACAACGAGTAATTCTACGAGACTGAATCCTTTAATGTATTTTTTCATACCAATAATTATAACCTAATTAGGTTTTACACAATAGTGGAGACTTGCTGGGCTACAACTAAAGTTTGCTGATTGCACAGCACCGTTTTGGTAGTATCCATTAACAGCCCCTGAGAACGAGTCGAGAAGTACGCTGTTATTACTCTCCAACTTTATATACAAGAGATAGTCTGCTGGAACTGTTGTGTTATCAATATAGTATCCATATGCATATGAGGTATACCCTGCATCAGTATATGGTTGAGGAGGTACAGGAAGTTGAGATATGTAATCAGAGAGCTTACCACCTCGTGCACACGTTGCACTTAGATTTGTAAGATTTTTTGGATATTCATTACACTTATCAAAATACAGATCGAGAGCCAATTGAATACTTCCAATATCTGAAATACGTTTTGCATCACGAGATCGAGCACGTGACTGTGCAAAGTTAGAAGTAATAATTGCGGTGAGAATAGCTATAATTGAAATTACTACGATAAGCTCAACAAGTGTAAAACCAAGTTTTTCAGAGAATCTTTTTTTCATAGTGTAAGTATACCATGGAGGTATTACCAACAAACAGTAGCAATGTTATTGATATCTGATGTATCAAATTGATTTACCGCATCAGCAGATGGGTTACCTGACTTTCCAGTACTATCAATACACCAAATATCAGTAGCAACAAGAGTTGTTGGATCTGTTCCTGGGAGACGAGCGTAGAGGGAATATGAATTGTCTGAGACAGTACCGTAGAGTTTTAGATCTGATGCTTTTGTCTCAAGACTTGCGAGGATATTTATTGCTGCAACACTCGCTGTACTTGTTGCAATTGGATTTGCAGAGCCATCAAAAAATCCTGTGAAAGATTCATTATTGTCATCTTGGTATAATAATGCTGATTTTTTGAAAGAGTCCATTTCTGATTTCATTGCTACAACCCTACCCTTAGTTCTCGAATTGTTTAGGCTTGGCAATACAACAGAAGCCAAAACTGCAATGATTGCAATAACAACCAACAACTCTATTAGAGTGAAACCTTTTTTATATATGTACATAAGATACATTATAACAAAATATTTTAGGACCACAATAATTCGTGGGTTTTTATGTAATTTAAAAAACCTCCAATAAAGGAGGTTTTTTAAATTACATAAACCAGATAAAATTTATCTAGTTACAAATATAATCTGTTGATGATGTTGCACCAGCAGCAACCTCTTTTGAATTACCAGTATAATCAACACACCAGTATCCAGAAACAGAACGAAGCTTTGCAGTAACAACCCAAGCTGTTGTAGATGAGTTATTAAAACACTGAGCAGCTCCAGCCCCACCAGCTGAGTTTGCAGCTGCAATAGCATTAGTAATATTTGTATCACCACAAACTCCACTGTAACTATTAGAGTTTCCATCGAACCAAAGTTCTGCCTGAGAACGAATTCCATTCAAGTTTGCTTTAATTGCAGCATCATTACCCTTTGTTCGTGCTGTATTAAGAGAAGCGAGAACAACTGATGACAAAATACCGATAATAGCGATAACTACGAGCAACTCAATCAATGTAAAACCTTTTTTGAAATATGACATAAATAAAAACTAAATAATAATCTTAATAATTCCCTTATCACACAATTATAGCAACAATATTTACTTATATATCAACAGCCAATGTGGATAACTAGTGGACAATTACCCCTATTGGGCACTTGCCACATTGTAAATTGGGATAAGAACTGAAGCGAGAAGTATCGCGACTCCTGCTCCAAGCATAACAATCATGAGAGGTTCGATGAGAGATACGAGAGAATCAACTGCAGTAGTAACTTCTCGTGCATAGAACCGAGCAAGGGTTTTCAAGATACCCCCAAGTTCTCCAGACTCTTCCCCCACCTTCATCATCTGAATCATAATACCTGGAATTTCCTTGTTACCAGAGAGAGCTTCTGATATTGGTTTACCAGCCTTCACTGCTTCAACTGATGATGAAATTATCCTCTTGTAAATCACATTATCAATCACAGTAGAAGTAAGTTCGAGGGCACGAATCATAGGAATACCTGAAACAAGCATAGTATTCATGTTGTCAGCTAATCGTGAAAGATATAGTTTTCTAAAGAGAGTACTGATGTATGGAATACTGAGTTTTACACGATCGAAGACTTCACGCCCCTGGGGAGTTCGTATATATCGAGCAAGAAAGAAACCTCCGATGATAGCAATACCGAGCACTATAAATCCATAATCAACAAAGAAATTACTAATTCCCAAAACTATCTTTGTATAGATAGGGATTTCTTGTCCAGAATCAACAAGAATCGCACTGATCTTTGGAATCACCATGGTAAACATGAGGATCATAACGGTGACAAAGGTAAATACAATGAAAGCTGGATAAATGAGTGCTCCCTTAGCTTTTGAAACCAGTTCATAGGTACGATCAAGATAGTCTGCGAGGAACTGAAAGGTTTCATTCAATTTTCCTGATTCTTCTCCGGCTTTCACCATACTGACATAGAAATCTGAAAAAACCTTAGGGTGTCGTGCGAGAGCTGCTGAAATTGAGCTTCCCGCCTGAAGATCATCAGCGATTGTAGTGAGCTTTGTACCTAACACCTTGTTCTCAGACTCACCTGAGAGAAGGCGAAATACTCTAAGAGCAGATACTTGGGCTTCAAAAAGAGTTGCAAGCTGACGTGAGAGGATGACAACTTCTTTGTTTGATACGCGATCGAAGAAAGAGAGATTAATATTAAGCAGTGACTTACTCTCTCCTGCTTCATTTATAGATGTAATAACAAGTCCTCTTCTCTGAAGAGAAAGGATTGCAATATCGACATTAACAGCATCGATAGATCCTGTCTTCTGTGCCCCACTCTGATCAACTGCTTGATAATTAAAAAGCATATATTATACAAGACGTTCAAGCGTCTTAGGATTAAATGAGTTGAGATACGCACTCTCAACAGTTATCTCACCTGCTCGCACAAGCTCAGCAAGAGAACGATTCATATCAATCATACCTTCACCAGAACTTGTCTCAATAACGGTATTAATCTCATGAATTCGCTTCTCTCGAATGAGATTAGCAACCGCATTGTTGTTAATGAGAAGTTCATATGCAGGAATGAGACCACCTGATATACGAGGGATGAGTCTCTGGGAGAAAATACCGGTAAGACTTCCTGCAAGCTGAACTCGAATCTGATCTTGCTGACTTGAAGGAAATGAGTCGATGATACGATTGATAGTCTGAGCAGCATTGTTGGTGTGAAGTGTAGAGAATACAAGGTGTCCTGTCTCTGCAGCAGTTACTGCAGTAGACATGGTCACCGTATCTCGCATCTCACCGATGAGACAGACATCAATGTCTTGACGGAACATGGACACAAGAGCACTTGCAAAGTCAGGGGTATCGAGACGTATTTCACGTTGATCGATAATTGACTTCTTTGACTCAAAGAGATACTCGATAGGGTCTTCGATGGTAAGAATATGTTCGGATCGAGTTTGATTAATCATCTCAATCAACGCAGAGAGTGTTGTTGTCTTACCCTGTCCAATTGGTCCTACAGCCAGAAAGAATCCTTGTGGCTTACGGGTGAAAGTTTCGAGAATTGGAGGAAGATTAAGCTCACTAAGGGTTCGTATATTCTTAGGGATAAGACGGAGTGCAATGGAAAGAGTTGCTTGATGATAGAAAACATTACCTCGGAAACGAGTTTTGGTAAGGCTGTATGAAAAATCAACTTCTTTTTCTTTTTCAAGAAGTACCTTGTTCTCATCATTGAGAAATTCATTTACAAATCCCTTGAGATCAGCCGCTGTTAGAATTGGTTGCTTAACAAGAGGTATGAGAGATCCTGATACTCGTATAATGGGATTTCTACCTTCTGAAAGATGGAGATCAGAAGCACCTTCGTGAACCACGATATCCACTAATTCTTCTATGTGTTTCTTGTATTCCATAATTATTTTTTTACAGCTGAATAAATTTTCTGAACCTCGAGCAATACCTCAGATGGAATAGTTGTAGCCTTGATAATATATCCATCAACATCGAGTTTTTTAGCTCGACTGATATCATCAGGCATTCCCTGATTTGTAAGCATGATAACCACAGTCTTTGGTATGAGATTCTCTTTACGAAGAATCGTGAGGAGTTCAAGACCGTCCATACCAGGCATGACAACGTCGAGGAGAAGAATATCAGGTGTAAAACCACCTCTCATAATCTTAAGAGATTCTTCGGGACCTTGAGCAGTATGAACATCAAAGTTATTCTTTGAGAACTTCAAAGCATACATATCAAGAAGGAATTTATCATCATCTACAAAGAGAATTGAGAGGGGTTTTGTATCCATGTTTCTATTATACTAGAGCTTGTTAACCTCCTCAAAGGGGATAATTTTCTGAAATGCCTTTATCATCGCATCTTCCTTCATGGTAAGCATACCCTTTTGACGCAAAAGCCGACTAATTTCGAGTTCAGTTGGAGATTTAAGAATTGCACTTTCAATATCTTTGTCCATTTTAAATACTTCAAATACCGCAGTACGTCCTCGAGTTCCCTTTGGACAATCAGGGGTGGGAGATATCTGATATACCGTATCAGAAAATGGAATATCTTTTTTAAATGATTCAGGAAGATCGGCAAATTGACGATCAACCATCATCTTAAGACTTCCTTCAATGGGAACAGGTTTGCCTCCTCCAGGACAGAGCACACCGACAAGACGCTGAGCGATAGCAAGAACAAGAGTTGGAGCAATGAGGTATGGATCAACACCCATATCAATGAGACGAGGAATTACACCCGCAGCATTGTTGGTGTGGAGTGTAGAGAATACAAGGTGACCCGTAAGAGCAGCCTGCACAGCAAGTTGTGCAGTTTCCTTGTCTCGAATCTCTCCCACCATGATGATATCAGGGTCCTGACGAAGTGTGGTACGGAGTCCTGAGGCAAAGGTATATCCAATTTCTGGACGAACCTGTGACTGACTTACACCGTCCATGTTGTATTCAATTGGATCCTCGAGTGAGAGTACATTTGCACCTTCTCGATCGACTTCATTAAGCATTGAATAGAGGGTTGTAGATTTACCGGATCCTGTAGGACCAGTTATGAGAATGAGACCATAGGGTCGCTGGAGGGCATCTTTAATCATTGCAAGATTCTTGGGAGTAATATTCATCTCATCAAGCTTCTTCACACCCTTCTCTTGATCGAGAATACGCATCACCACCTTTTCTCCATAGTATGCAGGAAATGTAGAGACACGGAAGTCAATTTTTCTTCCATCGATACGAGCAGAGAAACGTCCGTCTTGAGGCTTTCGTTTTTCATCAAGCTTCATATTAGAAAGAACCTTTATACGCGCAACAACAGCACTGTGAACCTGTGTTGGTAATGCGAGACTTGTATTGAGTGTACCGTCAACACGGAAACGTACACGAACTTTGTCTCGCATATGTTCAATGTGAACATCAGATGCATTACCCTCAGTTGCATATCGAACAATTGTTGCCACAATCTTTACCACCGGAGCATCTTCAATGATAACAGCATCAGATTTTGGATCAGTCTTTGCTTTCTTTGTATCAACAGTTCCCTCAGAATCAACAGAAAGAACAGTTTCAAGTTCAGAAAGAGCCTTTGAAACCTCCCCTGTTATACCCTTATACGATTCTATAACCTTATTAAAATCATCAATTGATATGAGAAATATCTTGTAAGGAATATTGTTCTTAGCAGAGATGAAATTGAGAGCATCACGTGCATCGATATTATCAGGATCAACAATACCAACTTCAAGTGTTCCTTCCTTAAGACCAATAGGGACGAATTTGTAATGAACTGCGGATTCCTCGGGAATATATTCGAGAACTTCAAATGGAACCGTAGTGTCAGCAAGGCTTCTAATGGGAATATTAAGAAATTCTCCTCGTGCTTCAAGAATATCTTCAAGATGAACACCCTTTGCAACAAGAATATCATCGAGAGTTTCCCCTCCCGACATTCGAGTTCGTATCTCTTTTATATCATCTTTTGATATAAGATTTTTTTGTACGAGTATATCTACAACGCTCATAACTTTTATGTACTATTGCCCAATTGGAGCAAAAGGATTAGGACGACCGATATTCTGTGGTGGAATCTCAACTGTATAATCTATCAATGTCTTATATACAATATTGTTAAATATATCGGTATTTATACGAAGTGAACTAATCTGATTCAACAATACAAGAACTTCACTTCCTTCACTCTGAGCTGCCATAGACGTTATGGTATCAGCCTGGGAAAGAGATGAGATTGATGAATCATCAGGAGTTCCTTTCATATATAGATATGCACCGATAGCAACAAGTGCTATGACTACAAATATAATGATTGATGTAACTGATGATTTTTTCTCTGGTTGCATAAAGTTATTGTTTTAACCAATATGTTTTTAATTCGACCGAGTAGCTATACTTACCCTCATCAGCAACTGCTAAAGAGATCTTTGATACATCCATAATTCGAAGACTAGATTCAAGATCTCGAAGGAAAGCTATGAAAGTTTGATAGTCAGTAGTTACCCCAAATGATACAGTGACCGTGTCGTATGTTGTAGGTAATCCCGAAATCTGTGCATCAGGAACAGGTGCCTGTCCATTCTCGCCGAGATTACCTGCGGATGTCCTGATTCCCTGAAGGCGTAGATTGTGTCGAGAGGCAACTCCATTTGTATCGATAATGAGACGAACATTATCAACATTGTCAGGCAACATCTTGTCCAACCTATCACGATCCTCTGCGGGAATATTGTTGTAGACTTGAAGAACCTTGTCTCGAACTTTTACAAGTTTCTCAGCATTCAAAAGAGCTTGTTCATACTGAGCGTTTACGGCTTGTATTGATTTAAGCTCAGTAATCTTCGCCTTTGTAAAGGTGAAGTATATTCCACCAGCGAGAACTATGAGAATGAGTGCTGTGATATTTTTGTTCATGGCTTTTAATTTGTTTGTCCCGAAGGAATTAGTGTGCCCTCACTCTCTAATTCTGCAGCAAGAATCTTTTCATAGAGAATATCATCAGGATTAATGACAGTGGTGAAATCAAAACCAACATACCCCTTCTCATCGACAGCAAGACCTGTGATGACAGGGTTTTTGAGAATCTTGTTGGAACCAAACTTCTCTGATTTTCCAAAAACCTCTGCTTGATATGCAATTGATGTAAAGCTATTAGCAACTCCCTTCATGGAAATCTTGATACCCTCTCCATCTTTTTCAGGAGCAGAAAAATCAAATGAGGTAAATCGAACACCTTGAATGGTGAGCTTTGAAATGATATTAAAAATACTTGTAACCTCGAGATGGTTATTAAGAAGCTGTTGTGTGAGATCTATCTTGGTATTTGCCTTACGTAGATCTTCTATGAGATTAGTATTGAAACGCTTCTTGCTCTCAGAGAGTTGTAATTTGTAGTTTTCCTGCGACTTGTTCAAAACATTCTTCCAGACAATGACAAAACCAGCTCCTGCAACAGATGCAATGAACACAAGTGTTGCAAGAGTCATGAAAATACTTGAACCAACACGAGAATGTTTTTTCTCATTTACTGCGATTGGCTTTTTTGGAATGAACGATGTTTGAAATTTTGTCTCCATGTACAGAGTAAGTATACGAGATTAATCAACTTCCGACAATCGACGTAATGCACACCCTATCGCAACTGCAAATTCAGGTCCTGCCTGTTTGAATTGTTCTTTCAAAAATGCTGGGGTTTCAAGGCGATTAAACGGATCGGCTGATACAATTTCAGTCTGGAAACTTACCCGAGCAAGTTCAGTGAAGCCCTTGAGAAGAACTCCTCCACCGGTAAGGATCACTTTACTAATATTTTTTGCATATTTCTTCTGATATCCTAACAGGGTTGCATTTGCTTCATAGAAAACATAGTCAAGATTCACTGTGATAATTTCAGTAAGCTCCTTGTACTCAGGACCTCCTGTTAAACCATATACTCGCTTCATATTCTCTGCTTCAGTAATACTGAGACTGAGAGATTTTGAAATGGCAAGGGTGATATCTTGGCCTCCCTTGTTGATAATATGTGAAGCACGAAGTATACCTCGCTCAATGATATACAACTTAGTTGCATGAGCCCCCATATCAAGAATCATCACAGCTTGTATTCCTTGATCGACAACAGCTCGAATCGAACTAAATATCTCAATTTCATAAAATGATGGTTGAACACCTGAAGCTGTCGATATAGATTGGAAGTTATTTATATACTCATTGTGTATAGCGATAACAAGGACATCCTGACTTTGTTTCTCAATCATCTTCTTCTGTGTTTCCTCATCATCAGATGCAAATGAATCTTCTCGAGGAATGATAGAGTAGTCGAGCATAACTTCATTCATAGGAACAGGTATATACTTTCTAGCTTCGATAGATATAACTTCACCCATTTGTTTCTCAGGAACAGGAGGAATGGTAATGAAAGAAATGAGACTTGAAGAGAGGGGTAATGCAATCCCGGCAGAGTTAGTAGTTGTTTTTGCTTCACGCAAAATATCCCGTAAGGCTTCTATTACCTTGTCATTTGGAAGATTGGTTGCACGACCAATTTCAATACCGCCATAAGGTCCGAGGGCAAGCTCTCCATATGTTTCAAGAACTGCTCTTCCCCTCTTTTTCTTTATCTGTACCACCTTTATAGCAGAAGAACCAATGTCGATACCAAGAACGCTTTTTGTTTTCTTCCCGAAAATAGATGAAAGACTACTCAAAAAATCCATGAACACATTATAGCATAGTGTACAATGAGAATATGCAAAAAATGTGGAACTACATCCTCGATATACTTTTTCCTCCTCGAAAAGAGGATATTCTTTTGCGTACCATGAGTCTCTCTGATATTCAGAAAATGATATCGAAAGTACCACAACCTGAGTATGATTTCATCCATGCACTCCTCCCCTACAAGAATCCCCTTGTGCGAGAGCTTGTATGGCAAATTAAATACAAGAAAAACCCTCATGCACTGACTCTCGCAGGAGAATGCTTTGTTCAATATATAGAAAAGACATACAGAGAACCGGTGACAATCATTCCAGTTCCTCTGTCTTCACAACGTTTCCGTGAACGAGGATATAATCAATGTGAGTGTATAGCAGATGAGATGGTGAGGATATCACCACAACTTACGATTTCAACTGATACCGTTAGAAGGACTGAACACAGGGAACGACAGACAAAGAAGGGGCGAGATGAAAGAATTCATAATGTAGAGAATCTCTTTTCAGTGCATAACAACCTACCTCATAATACCCATCTCATTGTCATTGATGATGTAACAACAACAGGAAGTACACTTAAAGAAATACGAGATGTACTTGCTAAAGCAGGATATAGTCGTGTAGATGCTATTTCACTTGCTCACTAACAGTCTCCTTTTTCTGATCAGTATCTTGAGGTTTCTTCTTTTTCCAGAGATCAACTACTGAGTAGAGGTAGTACAATTCGAGAATACCCATGGTATTGATGAGAAGAAGAGCAATGAACCAACCCTTCTCATCACGCTTTGCTGCGTACCACAATGAGTATCCCTTAAGTGCAAAGAGAGCTAATCCTATAGCGATAACAGAAAGTGATCCGAGAGCAAAGATGCCAAACATTCCAAATGGCCCTATTCCCACATTATTTAAAAATATAGTATGCATACACTATATATACCATAGAATACCTGTTGGCAAAAGAAAAAGGGGTGACTTACGCCAACCCCTCATTCATGAAATACACCACCTCATTGCTGGTATTTGGCACACCGTATGTAACCACATATCCAGAACCAGGAATTTTATTGATGTCGATAAATCCATGACCTCCACGCCTAAGATAAATTAACTTAACTTGTCGAACAACGAATTCAGTAATAGATCTTGAGTCTCCAACAAACTGAGAGACGCGCTTTGTAACATACTCCACAACTCTATCCAGAGTCCAACCCGTCCCCGCGAGAATTAAGAGAAGAAATTTACGTTTTTTCATAAAAAGCACACAGACGTTCTAATATCCGTATGCAATATACAACAATATGGTGAATAAGTATAGTGCGGAAAGAGCGAGATTCGAACTCGCGGTTCCAATTAAGGAACGGCGGTTTAGTAAACCGCTGGTTTAAACCACTCACCCATCTTTCCAAGTACGTATCCCATTATACGTAAAATATGAGTAAAGACAAATAAAATTTGATATGATACCTACATGAAAAAAGTTTTACGCTATCTATCCCTTGGAATACTTCTCCTCATTCTTGCTCTAGGTATATCTCTCATAATTGTCCACCTTACAACTTCACCCTCCAACAATCGAGATTGGAATCTTGATCAGAACATCGCGCCACATATCACCATAAGTACGAGTACTGTTTCCATAGAAAATATCAGAAACTTCACCTACGCATCTACATCAAGCTATACTCCCCATTACTACACCACAACCTTTAATCTCAATGATCTGAAAAAAGTATGGTATGTTGTTGAACCTTTCTCAGGTATACCTGGCTCAGCACACACATTCCTTAGTTTTGAATTTAACAACGATCAATTCATATCAATCTCTGTTGAAATACGGAAAGAAAAAGGAGAAAGCTTCCATCCAATTAAAGGACTATTCAATCAGTATGAACTTATGTACGTAATAGCTGATGAACGAGATGTCATCAAACTTCGTTCAAACTATCGAAAAGATCTTGTATATATCTACCCCATACGAACAACGCCTGAAAAGGCTCGAGGTATATTTCTTGATATGGTAAGACGTGCACAGACACTAGAGAAAGAACCTGAATTCTACAACACCATAACAAATACATGTACAACAAATATCGTGCGACATGTAAATACCGTTACTCCTCATAGAGTTCCCTTCTTTAATCTTCGCATTCTCTTCCCTGCACATTCAGACAAGTTAGCCTACGATCTCGGGCTCATCGACACAGATCTCTCTTTTGAACAAGCACGACAAAGATTCTATATCAACGATAAGGCATTGAAATATGCTGATGATATTCATTTCTCAAGAAAAATACGAGAAGAATAACCCCCTATTCCCCTCGCTTTAACACACCACGATATGTATCTCTGTATCTCCAGAGAAGATATATATTACTCAAGAAAAGAATGTTAGCCATAAGTGCTCCAGCGGTCAACAATCCACCATCAATCGTTGCATGAAATCCGATGATATTAACGGTAAGTGGTAGAAGAAGAAGTGCTGCAAGTGCTTCCCTCTTCATCCATAGAGATACAAGAGTGAGGAAACATGTGATTGCAATTCCCATGACAATATATGAATTCATCATAGTTTCAATGAATGCATAGGCACGAGGTCCAGAATACATGTCTGGTGTTGGAGGAGGAAACACTCCACACGCCCCGAGAATTGGTGATATGAGTAAGAGACTGAGAATTATTTTAAAAATGATATATAATGTTTTTTTCATATAAAATATGTGATACGAATGATGAGTAGTATAGCATGGGGATATATACATAAATAGAGATGAGATGTTGTTAGAATACAATAAATATGTTAGTTTCCTATCTAGTCACAGGTTCTGGGAACCTCATATCCCAGCTGAACTATCAGGAAATAGATATGGGAATTCAAACCATGCCACACATAGAAAAAGCAGGAGAAAAAGGAAAAACAGAGAAGCTCACAAAGTTAGGAGAGGTCAAAACAGGTGAAGTGTTTCGATTTCAAGGAACAACCTATGAAGAAGCCATCGCTGGCGAAAACGGGGCACTTTTTTACATGGTCATTAATACCCAACCCAAGAAAACAGACAGGGTAACTATTGTGTCAATGGACGGCCAGTCTGTTCAGGAAAAGGATAGTGATCACCTGGTCATTGTACATCCATCCAAACTTCATGTTGGCCAAGCGCCACTCATTGACGGGAAAGAGTAACCAACAATCAACTCTGAGCACAGAGGTCGTGAACAATCATGTTTACGACCTTTTTTAATTACAATACTAAGTGGATACATGATTATCTCATCAAAAGAATACCACATGATTTTCTAGCTATTTTATATATTTCTGATACTATCCACTCCAGATACAACACTGAAAAAAAGGATAGAACATGAAAACATTTCTCTATAGAGTAACATCACTTCGAAATGCGCAGACGGATGGAGTCATAGTTACAAGTGGAGCCCACTATCACAATAATCAACTTCTACTCATAATCGAGGCTCGGAATATTGAGGACGCAGCACGCGCCTTAAATGTCAGAATTATCGATTCATTCGATCGTTCAAGTGTTGGTTGTCCAACAATTTACTACACAAGTAGTTATTACGGGGACACACCACTTCCACACCCTCATCGAGAAGGATATTTCTTTCTCTCATTGAAAGAGATTGAAAAGGGTGATGATAAATTCTACCCTACTTTTGAATATTGCATGAAGCACAAAATTACCGCACCAACACTCTTAAGTAACGGTTATGTGAATATGGCTATTGATACACTCACCGCCCTGGAAATCTTCATGAATCCATACGCACTTGAGATCACCATTAATGAAAGCGGGGATCAATTAGAACTCACCATTACCCATGTGCGAGAAACATCACGACGTACAATATTGAATATAGTGATTAACTCAAGCGCATTATCAGACAAGCGGGACGGGGTTCCTAAGATAGCCGAGGGAGTACTCACATCAATTCATACGACGGCAACAAAGTATCTGGGAAATCATGACAATGGCCTTGTAGACCATCTCAGTCCTTGCATTCACAAAAACTCAGACACCTTGAGTCCGGAATTGATCACACAATTCACGAATGAGCTTCGTAAAAAATTGACTGTACACGTACGCATTTTTTGATTGAATATCAAACACTACACAGCCGGTGACATCAGATCACCGGCTTTTTTATCTCATATATATTATCTGGACACTACAAGACAATATTGCACCTCAAGAGCTGATTTAAAAAATACTTGACTAATATAGTTTAATATTATATATATTAAACATATTGTCAGGGAAGCTTAAAGCTTTCCCCTTCACATCAACCGGAGTTAATAATGAAAACCATAGGACCACACACCCAGCTCGCAGACATCAAAATCGACACTGATGGCATGCACACGGATCACAACTTTCCATGCTCGGTCTGTCAAAAACAACAAGCCATTCTCAACAGTACCACAGGAAACTTCGAACCTTGCTGGGATTGCCAGAAACAAAACTGGTTTCTCATCAAGATCGATTCGAGTTTCCTTCGCTGGATTCTTGGAATTTAAGATGAAATTGGTGACATAACAACAACCCGCTACGTGTAGCGGGTTTCTTTTTTTGTATTTTATGATGATGTATGCAGAACTAGGATTGGTGAGATACTGTAGGCTTAATATCACAAAAGAAATTGAATTGGAATGCGTGATCACAGGATGTGAACACTTGTTCACATGGCATAACTCTACGTTTTATTGCCTGGCCATAGGTTTTATTCTCACATAGAAATGATTTTATATTTTTAATCATTTGAGCAATCCTTGAGATACAACATTTCACTTATTTTCTTCATACAGGTAGATTCCGGTATAAATAGATCTTTCTGAGATGTATCGACAAAAATGTAGAGTGGGTTTGGGAAGGTTGATAGAAAATCAATCTTTTCTCTACTAGGACTTGCCCAATATTGTTGCCATTCCTGTGAAGAATGTGAATCCTTTAATATTCCTGGGGCATAAACCTTGGTGGTAGTCCACCCCTGAACCCAAGGGGTTAATCTAGAAGTTGCGAACTTTCTTTTTTATAAAAAACCAGCGTTCTTTAAAATTCAATGCATCTTGAATCATCTTGGCAACTAAGAATCAGTGAGCAAATTTAAGCATAAAATTAGACTTATGTTAAGGTTCTGATGGATCTATACAAAAACCTCCTTGCAATAACATGCAAGGAGGTTTGTGAATGACAATGACTCTTAAATCACTGAGCAAGAATCTGCTCCAGAGCTGGACTGAGACTTACTCCATCGGACACAATAAGGTCTGATGAGAATACTTGTTCAAGCGACATAACTCTATGTTCGTACGACCCAACAAAGACTTCATATGATGGTCTGAGCAATTCGAGAGTACTTGCTGGACTCCATACGACATGAAACTCATACTCACCCAAAGAACTAATTGCCTCTCCTTCTTGATCCATCCAAAATCCAATATTGAGAAGCGCCATCTTGAAACACAAGCCTTCCCTCTGTCCTCGTGAGATACAAGATGCGAGTTGCACATAAGGTCTTGTCGAAAGAAACCCATGAGGGATTTTTTGGATCATTCGACCTTCAACCATAGCTTTCCTTACTTTTCGATATTTTTTCAGATCCATAGAAACACCCCTCAACAACTTATGGACCCCAACAAAAGATGTATCAGACAGTAATGTCTGTACATTGCAACTAATCTTACGGTAGATTGAGTCTGGCTTTTTGACGATTGATTTCAATTGATCAGTTCCTTTCTGATTAAATTTCCTGTGTTTTAAAGTAACATGAATTACAAAATATGTAAAGTAACCATTGTGAGTATCATTGAAGTATGTAGGCTGAGGTCACTGTATGTAAAAAGATTTTTTACTATCTTCAAAAATGCTAAAATATATACATGACTAAATACGTCGCACTCCTCCGTGGCATCAATGTTGGCGGAAATAACAAAGTAGAAATGTCAAAGCTCAAAAAAGTATTTGAGTCAATTGGCTTTAAAAATGTTTCCACGTACATAAATAGTGGTAATGTTATTTTTGAAACAGATAGAAAAGACTTAGAACCTCTAATCGAGAAAGTATTGGAGGAAACATTTGGATTCCCACTTCGTATAGTTATTCGTGATGCACAAAACATCAAAACACTTTGTAAAGATATTCCTGAAGACTGGCTCAACGATACAGAACAAAGAACAGATGTGTTGTTTTTGTGGGATGAATTTAATACAAAGAAAAGTATTGATCTTATAACAACAACAGGAGTGGATACACTGAGATATCTAGATGGAGCAATAATCTGGAATGTAAAAAGAAAAGATGTTGCAAAGAGTGGAATGAAGAAATTTATAGGAACTTTACTCTACAAAAACATGACAGCTCGCAACATAAATACTGTACGAAAACTCAATGAATTATTAAACTAAAAAAACACGATGTATTCGTGTTTTTTTAGTTTGTATAAAGAATAATCTTATAATCGAAATTCCTATAGCCTTCGGTTACTTCTATAAAGAAAGGTTCTTTAAACATTTCAAGTGACCCATCTTTCGATGCTCTTTCTAGTAATTCATTTGAATAAACAGGAGGAACACCTTCTGCACAAGAAATAGTGATGTGAGGAAATTTATTTTTTGACTTAATGTTTTCAACAAGCACCGCAAAACCCTTTTGGTCATATGCTTGGCCAATAATCTTTAAGAGGCTTTTCTTGCCAATTTCCAACCCTTCTATTGAGGTTGGTTTATACCAATTTGTAGAGTGGTGAGCAAATACTTTAGAATGTTTTGCTGGAAACATTTTTAGTAGCTTCTCAGGATTATCTACAACCAGTGCAGTAAATTCAATTTCTTCTGGTTTTAATGATGTTTTCATATGTATGTAGGTCGCCTTTAGGGCGCCCTACTTGGCGGGACACTCGGGTTAGGTACCAGAGTGGTGGGGTGCCGTAAGGATATTGTAGCAGATTTTTAGGAATTGAAATGAGGTATGTGGGTCGGGATATAAATTTAAGAAACAAGACAAGTTAAAAGCCCTTTGATGTGATCGCGGGGCTTTTCTTAGGAACGGGATTCCTCGATAATTGACCTGATAACCTCAGTGGGAAGTGGCGACATGTAGGTCGCCTCTTCCGCCTTCAGGAGCTTCTCGAGTTCATTGGGTTTGAGATCGGGATACATAATCGCCGCCCGCAGAACGCTGGAAGCTTTCTGCTTCCCATTGCGCTCAAGGACAACCGACAAAGCCTCGGTCTCAAACCCATGCTTGAAAGCAACACAGACAACACCAAGATGAAACCCATCACGTCGTTCGGTCTTGATCTGGTTGTTAATGGCTCGATGGACAACCTGTCTGCTTATTCCGACTTTACCAGCCAAATCTTCGTAGTTCCACCCCAGTTTTTGCATGAGCAGTTTTGCAAGTTTGATTGTATTCACGATTCACCTCCTTTCAAGGTTTGTTGTTGCTCTGAAAGCAAACTAACACACTTTTGTGTATTAGTAAAGTTTTCACGATGGTGCTTGAGTCACCCCACATACCTAAGTCTATAGATCACACCGATACTAAGTTCTTAGTGCGGAGACGGAGGGATTCGAACCCTCGAGACCCTTTGACAGATCTGCCTCTTTAGCAAAGAGGTATGTTAGACCACTCCACCACGTCTCCATAACATGGTCATTCTTGCATGAATTCACTGTAAAATCAAAATACCACTCTTCCGTGATGGAAACCTAATATAGTAGTATGTATCGTATGAACTATGCGTCATTTAAGAAGAAGATATGGGCACACCACGCATCATCACGTCGATCTATGATATGGAGAGAACATATCACAGACTACACTATAGTCATATCTGAAATCATGCTCCAACAAACTCAAGTGGAAAGAGTTCATAAAAAATTCCCTTCTTTCATACAGAGATTCCCCTCATTTGAAGCATTGAGTAAGGCGCCTCTTTCCGATGTACTTCGTGAGTGGCAAGGATTGGGATACAACAGAAGAGCACTTAATCTCCACAAACTCTCTCATATTGTTGTTACGCAGTATGGGGGACACCTTCCTTCTACATATGAAGACCTGATTGAACTTCCTGGAATTGGACCTAATACAGCAGGATCAATTCTTGCATTTGCTTTCAATATCGCCCACCCATTCATTGAGACAAATATACGTACTGTATATATTCACCATTTTTTTCCTAATGCATCAGAGAAAGTGTCTGACAAAGACATCATACCTCTCATCACAGCAACACTCGATACGCACAATGCTCGAGAGTGGTATTACGCACTCATGGACTATGGATCTTTCCTCAAAAAAACAGAGGTAAATCCATCACGAAAAAGTGCCCACCATGTGCGACAAACACCCTTCAAGGGATCGAATCGAGAAATGCGATCACATATACTCAAAGCACTCATATCGAACACGCATACTCTCGAATCTCTTCACAAACTCCTTCCCCATCTGAAGGTATCTCATATTGAGAAGAATATAGAGGCATTAATACACGAAGGATTTATCTCCAAAGAAAAGAGCGGGTATCTGCATACCCGCTCGTGAAAAACTATGTTTTGCATAGTGGAAAATCGTCAATGAAGAATGCAAGAACATCACGAACCCCAAAGACAAAGAAGCAATATATCATGAAGACAACCGATGGAATGATGGTCACCACATTGAACCATACAAGATCACACAAAGCACCATTAAGACGATCTTCACCATGATTAAATTCCCATGAATGATGATCGATGAAGCAATATGTCACTCCCCCAACAATGAGAGGAAGTATGAGGAAGAACACGCCTGCGTATGCACAATACCTGCCATACTCATCAGGATACCGGTGAAAATACACGAGAAGCCCGAGGGCACATGCATGACAATATGGTACAGATCGTGATGCCATAAAGAAAGCGTGTTTGAAATATGCCGTCTTCTGAGATGTAACTTTCTGAGATATCATCACCTTTAACCTCCTCTCAATACTACAAAGTGAGGGATTTAAGATTGTGACGTACAATGAGTGAGGAAAGGTCAAAACATTCCAATGCCACGCCCTCTCAATATTCCGTGCACGCTCGGCTTCACTCTGTTGAAGATTGTAATGAAACGCAATTACCGCAGAAAGAAGAGGGACGAGGAGAATATCCCCCACCCCAATAATCATGAAGATGAGATTCTGAGTCTGGAAATACCAGATGAGGGTTACGAGTCCGCATCCATGAAACAGAGGGATTGAACCACACCCGACAGCAACCGCAGTACGCATACGAGAAGACATAAGATACAGAAGGTAGAGTTGCAGAAGTAGGGACCTCCAATCACACAATCAAAGACCTACAACAGTTCTGAGAGAAAGTTTGTCATTTCTTCGACATGTAGTCAATATATGAATATACAAAAGTACCGTACAATATGACCATGACCCCCTCTACCCCCATTACGGATATCTCACGACTCATAGCGGTACAAAAAACTGCTCTTAAAAAGCTTGGAATACTATCCGTTATCGACCTCCTGTATCACTTCCCTGCACGATATGGAGATATATCTCAAACACGAAATATCTCATCTCTTGAAAAGGGAGAATCTGCCGTTATCTTCGGAAAGATATCAAAACTAAAAACAAGCAAAGGGTTTAAGAGTCACATTGCAATGGCAGATGCATGGGTCGAAGATGAAAGTGGAAAGATACATTGTGTATGGTTCAATCAACCATACCTCGCAAAGATGACCCCGGAAGAATCTCTCGTCCGTATTGAGGGAAAAGTTTCTCAGAGAAAAGCAAAGAACGATGAACCCGGGGAACTATACTTCTCAAACCCTCAACTAGAAGTGGTTAACAAAATACCATTAGGGGTGGGAGAGTCACTGTTTGGCAATGAGGGAATGTCCCATCACCTGTATCCCATATATCCTGAATCACGAGGTATATCATCAAATTGGATATATCATAAGGTGATTGAAGTATTTAAAAGTGGTGTACTTGATTCCCTCGTCGATCCATTACCTGAGTATATTCTCAAGAAATATAGCCTACCTTCACTCAAAACAGCATTGGTATGGATTCATACTCCCATGAAACTTGATGATGCACTTGCAGCGCGTAAACGTTTCGCATTTGAAGAAGTATTTTTCATACAATTGGAGAAACAACGTGCTCGAAAAGCATATGAGAAAAGTCCTTCATGGGTCATTGAAGCAGAAGAAAAGAATGTCGATGAATTTGTAAAACGTTTTCCCTTCGAAGCAACTCCTGCGCAGAAAACATCAATACATACCATTCTCCATGACTTCAAGAATACCCATGCAATGTCACGACTCCTCGAGGGAGATGTGGGATCAGGAAAAACAGCAGTTGCTGCTGCAACTGCATATGCGATAGTTACATCACGTCCACAGAACAATGGAGTGATTGATAGGTATGGGAAATTACAGGTTGCATATATGTGTCCAACTGAAATACTAGCGACGCAACATTTTGAATCATTCATACAATACTTTTCATATCTCGGTATTCAAGTAGGACTCATGACAGGAAGTGGGTGTAGGAAATTCCCATCAAAGCTCAATCCAAAAGGTTGGACTGATATATCTCGTACACAACTTCTCAAATGGGTTGCTCAGGGAGAAATACCAATCCTCATTGGTACCCATGCTCTCATACAGAAAGCAGTAAAATTTAAAAATCTCGCATATGTCATCATCGATGAGCAGCATCGTTTTGGATTAAAACAGAGAGCTTCTCTTGTTCATAAAGATGCATTAGGAAAAGCACGAGCCCCACACTTTCTCTCAATGACAGCAACTCCAATCCCCCGCACTCTTGCACTCACCATCTATGGAGACCTCGACCTTACCCTTCTCGATCAGATGCCTCATGGACGAAAACCAATCATTACAGATATCATAGCTCCGCAAGAACGAGAAGCAGTATATGACCGTATTAAAAAAGAATTGGAAGCAGGACGACAGGCATATATCATCTGTCCTCGCATAGATGAACCAGATCCAACGAAGGAACTTGCAATACAAGCAAAATCAGTAAAGGAAGAAGCTAAGCGATTAAAACAGAAAGTGTTCACTGATTACACCATCGGAATACTTCATAGCAAAATGAGTACAACAGAGAAAGACAAGGTTATGTTGGATTTTAAGTCAGGGAAAATTAATATACTCTGCGCAACATCTGTTGTTGAAGTTGGTGTAAATGTTCCCAATGCAACTATGATTGTCATTGAAGGAGCTGAACGCTTTGGGCTCGCTCAACTTCATCAACTTCGTGGACGTGTCATACGATCAAATGATCAAGCGTATTGCTTCATCTTTACTGAAACAACATCAGAGAAAACCATAGCTCGATTAAAAGCTCTTACCACTGCAAAGAATGGATTTGAACTCGCTGAGTATGATCTTAAGTTTCGTGGTGCTGGTGAACTCTCAGGGGGTAAACAGTGGGGTGTATCAGATATCACTATGGAGGCACTACAGAATATAAAGATGGTGGAAGCAGCACGGACTGAGGCTCGGGATATAGTAGAGTCTGATGAAGAGTTACTCACCTTCCCCGACCTTCGACATCATATGGAGGCACGGAAAAAAGAAGGGGTGCATTTGGAATAAGAATATATATATATATGGGTGCGCCTGCTAGGATTCGAACCTAGGACCCCCGAGGTATAAGCTCGGTGCTCTAACCAACTGAGCTACAGGCGCAAAGAATCAACATTGTTTACATTACCAATAAATTTGATTCATTTCAAGGAAGAAAAAGAGCGACCCCCAGGTCGCTCTTTTTACTATCCCTGATGTTCAATATCAAGTTTCTTTTTTAAAGGTATACCATGAGCAATGATAATCTTTTCATATTCATCTCGTTCAATGGTTTCAACCTCTACAAGTCGCAGAGCGATTGCATCAAGAGTTTTTCTGTATTCTGTGACAATATCCTGAGCTTTTGTATATGCTTCAGCCATAATACGAGCAACCTCGGAGTCAACATCTGCAGATATTTTCTCTGAATAATCCTTGTCTTCAACCCCTTTACCAAACATAGCTCGTCCTCCCCCATTTTCAAGTGCGAGTACACCAATCTTTTCTGACATACCATATTTAGTTACCATATCTCGAGCAAGTGCTGTTGATACCTGAAGATCATTTGAGGGGCCTGTTGTAACATCTCCGAATACCATTTTCTCAACAACATAACCTCCGAGAGAGACAGCGATATCATCAAGAAATTCTTTCTTGCTCTGCATTTTCCTGTCCTCAAGTGGAAGATGAAGTGTATATCCTGCTGCGCGTCCTCGAGAGATGATTGATATCTTGTGCACAGGATCAGCAAAAGGAAGTACTGAGGCAACGAGGGCATGTCCTGCTTCATGGTATGCAGTAACTTCTTTTTCTTTCTTTGAAAGAAGATGACTCTTACGTTCAGGACCGAGCATAACTTTTTCGATAGCTCGAATGAGATCATATTGAGAAACCTTAGTACGATCTTCACGGGCAGCGAGTATTGCTCCTTCATTCATAAGTGAATAGAGATCAGCACCAGAGAACCCTGGAGTTCTTTCTGCAATAACTCGGAGGACAACATCTTCAGCAAATGGCTTCTTCTGTGAATGTATTTTCAAAATTTCTTCTCGATCATTTCGATCTGGAAGATCAATAGTTACTCGACGATCAAATCGTCCTGGACGAAGAAGCGCTGGATCAAGTACATCTGGCCTATTTGTAGCAGCCATGACAATTACTTTTTCATTTGGCTCAAATCCATCCATTTCAACAAGAATCTGATTGAGTGTTTGCTCTCGTTCATCATTTCCTCCACCAACCCCTGTTCCTCGTACTCGTCCTACGGCATCAATTTCATCCACGAAGATAATTGCGGGAGAATTTTCTTTTGCCATCTTGAAGAGATCACGTACACGAGATGCACCTACTCCAACAAACATTTCTACGAATTCTGAACCGGATATAGAGAAGAATGCAACACCCGCTTCACCAGCAACAGCACGCGCAAGAAGTGTCTTTCCTGTTCCTGGTGCACCCATGAGAAGAATACCCTTTGGAATTACAGCTCCAATCTCAAGGAATTTTTTAGGATTCTTAAGGAAGTCGACAATTTCTGAAAGTTCTTGTTTTGCTTCTTTTGCTCCAGCAACATCTTTAAAGGTAACTTTCTGCTTCTTGTCATCAGGCATGATGATGCGTGCCTTTGATTGTCCGAAAGAAAATGCCTGCATACCAGCTCCCTTTACCTGTCGGGTAAGGAACCAGACAAGAAGGAGTATGAAGAATATGGGAGCAATGAACGGAGCGAGCTCAACAAGCCAATACCCTAAACCACTTGGACCTTCAACAGTAATTTTTACAGCATTAAGCTTATCAGGTGTAAGTCCATAGCGAGTAAAGGTTTCAGTTATTGAAGCATCATTTTCTTTCTTAGTCTGCTTTACACTACTATCACCATACAGAGCAATGAGATCAACACCCTTAACAGTAATTTCTGTGACCTTACCCATACCAACATCATGAACAAGTTCAGACAGTGAAATACGTACCGTCGCACGGTCAGATTCAGTAATCATTGAATATATACCTGATATGAGAAAGAGAACGAGAAGACCAGTTGCCAATGTCTGAAGTAATCCAAACTTATTAGGCTTCTTTCCCTTCTTAGTTCCCTGTTGATGTGGTGTCTGTTTCTTCATAGACTTTGATTATACTCGAATATCGAGAAAATGAAAGAAAAAGCTCCAAAGGAAAAACCTTTGGAGCTGATTGAACATGACGCTGATCTCACACAAGACATTCTGAGAGGTGTTTCCTGTATTTCCATCGGCGCACACTCCAACGTCTCATGGGTACGATAATAGAATACGACTTCACAACTTCGGGTTGATTGTAGAGTCGACATGTCTTATCACGACATGTATGGGTAGTTGAACTGAGCAAACGAGCATATCCTTCACGAGTGTGAGGTGGATTGACAGACTCCACATGATGAAGGCGAATAATATTACGACCACCACAATGTAAGCAGACACGATGTCTGTTGCGATAATACTGAAAAGATACCCTGGCGATAACACCACCAAGAATGAGTGAACCGAGTACGGGAACAAGAAGATCATTTTTCATAATCTGTGAGTTTTTCAATTGTCGATTTCCTAAATACATACACATACTCCCACATCTTTTAAAAAAAGTCAAAGAATGCTATAGTAGACCCACCTATGAGTGAATCCCTCATCTACAACAAACGATCATTAGTTGATTACGAAACACTGGAAACCTTTGAAGCAGGTATAGAGTTACTTGGTTTTGAAGTGAAAAGTATCAGAAACAAACAAGGCTCCCTTCTTGGTGCCCATATTGTTGTACGTGGTGGTGAAGCTTTTATCATTGGATCGAATATCCCTGCATATCAAGAAAAGAATACACCACCAACCTATGACCCTGAGAGAAACAGGAAAATACTCCTTACAAAAACAGAGCTTCAGAAACTGTCTTCTCTTGAGTCAAAGAATGGTTTGACAATAGTACCAGTTTCAATGTATAGTAAGGGGAGGAAAATCAAGGTTCAAATTGCGGTAGTCAAAGGAAAGAAAAAGTTTGATAAACGAGAAGATATTAAGAAACGCGAAGTGAATCGAGATATCCGAAGAGAATTCAAAGATCGTTAACAACTATATATACATGGGGATGAAAGGCCTCGACAGTTGAGGTTACTTACATCATGCATTGTAGAGCTCCGTTACCTCTCTAATCTGACGGAAACCGTAACTGCTAATTCAGCAATTACCAAGGTAAAGTCTGCTGTATCTCCATATTTTGGAGTACAAGATTTTGCTTTTGCTCCCGCTTTAGCGTAAGCAACATTCCACTCCTTGAGTCGTGCGAGGAATTGGGGTGATATATACATCGACTAGAACTATATTCTCTTCCCTGCTTATAGTTTGAAACTTATGGGAATCGCTTTCATATATTTTGTCTTCTTTAGAGTATGAAAGTTAAACGAGAGTAATCTCATTAAAGATTTCTATACAATGTAGACGTGGTATAAGATCTCATCTGCACGGCGGTTCGATTCCGCCCATCTCCACATCAACCGAGCCAGAGGACTCAATTTCCTCTAAAACCCTTTTAAGTACAGTGTATTTGGGTGTTCGATAACCTTCCTTTTTGTCGTAGCTTAAATTCTCTTCAAAAAGGAAATAAAAGAACTTCTATTACTCAAAAACATCGTAATCAATCTAAGTAATATAAGGTTTTTTAAGCACGCGAAAGCGTAACAGAGGCACAATGACCATTACTAGCTAACCGTATCAACACACCAAGAAAGTTTTGCACAGTGCTAGGACGAGATGAATAAAATTATCATGTCCTAGCTTCCACTAGTATTAGTGAGGGACTGAAAAGTCTTGAACACTTGTCTAGCATTGTGCAAAGAGTTTTTGGTGTTTTGTTTTACCTGAATGGTTGCAACGTCACAGGATTACCCCACTACAGCATCGGTTGTAGGCGGTCTTACAGATAAAGTCGAGTAAGATAAAAAACGATAAATAAACAGATGTGATACAAAAACTAGGTATCCAAACAATCGCATCTGGGCATTGACGGACCTCGGTGCAGTTAACTTTCTGACTCTCCAGCATATCGTCGCGCAACAGCAGGCAACAATCAATCAGCTTGTCGGTGTGGTGAACAACCTCAACGCCCAGTTGAATACTCCAGCTGGTACGTCAAGCAATTGCCTCGGCACAGGCATGTGGCACGTACGGTGAGCTCCATATACGCAAAAAAGCACCCTTCCTTCAATGAAATAAGCGCCTTTGTGGTACAGAAAACCAACTATCGAAAGATGGTTGGTTTTTCTTGTAGGTTTATTATATTACTTTTTTGCAAAAAAGTGTCAACGGTTTTGCACACTCAACCATAAAAACAATAAACCCCCGAGCCGAATTGCTCGAGGGCGAAGTTATACGCATATCTTCAAAGCGTTTTGTTTTGTTATTCGTCCATCCGAGGGTCATTCGCAAAGAAAACTGTCTTGCAATAAAACTGGAATATATCCTCGTCGTTATGCAAGCCCACGTTCCACTTTCTCTTTTGACGGAGAAGCGGACCACGACTTACCATCAACGTGCCAACACGGTCGAATATCTTCTTATGGTAGAACTCGTCAGATTTTTCCGTAAGCAGGACTGGGAAGAGTGCGTCCCCATCTTCATTTTCGATGAGTCCAAGAGGGTCATCACCCGTATGGATTTCATTGTAAATAAAGCTCAAGACTTCACTAATTGTCCAAAAGGCACGGCGCTTGTAGAGGATACCCCACATGCCACCGTCGTAACCTTGATACCTCAAGGCCTCGCGGAAGACGGGATACATCCCCTCATCATGGCCAAGCTCTCGGATAACGTCACAGCGATGAACAAACCGAGGTCTGTCTCTACTTGCGTATCTTTCGACGAGTTTAGTTGAACCAGTGAGCACTTCCTCGAGGTCATTGTTGAACCTCAAATAGTCGGGCTCGTGCTGATGACCGCGATAGTCGTCAGGTTTGGTGTCCAACCGTTCCATCGTCGCATATTGATACTGCGGGACGATGAGGTTCGGATTTTCACCAGTCAACGCTTTGAGACGCTGGCGGGTGATACTCGGTTTATCAATCAGCAACTTTGCCAGATTGAAATCAAGACCGATTTTTCCGAGTGACTGCGAGATGACCGAGACAAGCTGTAAAGCCTGACCACTGGTCACCATTTTGGTTTGTGCCTCATTATTCATGAGTTTATACCCTTTCTAACGTTGTTAATGCTAGAGGACTAACACAACATATGTTTCGTCATAGCGGAGAATGGCCCAAGAAATGAGCCACTTTCTGCTATGACGAACAGGACGAATTTCAAGGTACTTTACTTGTACTATATTAACATACTTATACCATACTGTCAATAAAATCTGAGAGTAAGTAATCTACCTTACCTGCAAACTTACCATATTTGGATAACCTAATTTAATGAAAGGCTTTTCTTTGCTTGCAACCACTACCCTTTCGACCGCATCTTCAAGGATTCTAAGGTCACCTGCTTCCTCTTTTTCTCCAATGACAACTGAAACTGGAACCAAATCAGCATAAGCGAGTTTAATTTTCTTTCCGACACTTTCAGCTCGATCATCAATATCTATTCGAACCGGTTTATCGGCGTATTTCTGAATGAGCTTCTGACAAAAATCCACCTGCTTCTCTCCAACAGGAATAAGTCTTATCTGAACCGGATGAAGCCATAGTGGAAAGCTCTGTTCAAAATTATCAAAAAGCATATAGATATAGCGCTCAATTCCACCTGGAACAGCGGAATGAATAATAACCGGATGTTTATCTTCTCCGTCTCTATCTATATACTTTATACCAAGACGCTCAGCATTGTTAACGTCTATTTGAATACAACAGATTTCTCTCGATTGCTCGAGCTTATCAATAATCTTATAGTCCACATTGATTATCCAATAACGATCCTTGTTGTCATTGATAATACACACGAGTACATCTCTATGTAAACGTTCTGCAAATAGAATTATTTTATCTTTGTACTTTTCCCAGCTTACCTCTGAAGACACCTCAATGACCACTTGATATTCTACATTAACTTCATATGCAGCATTTAAGAGTTGTTTCTCAATTTTAGGATACCACTCAAATGCTTCATCGACATCTTTAAAATAAGGATGTAAATCAGCCATATAGAAACGACGCTGACGATGAAGGAGCATGCATTCTCCGCTTTGCTCATGCCGATAACAATCTGCAAGTGAGAAATGTGCGAATGGAAGATGCTTGTAGCCTAGCTTATATTTAGCAGCCATATTGAACTGCGGATAACTTGCATCATAACTCATTACCACATCCTTTTTTCCGGACTTGAATTGGAATAGCCTGTCACCATACAAGTTTGCATAGGCATTAACCACGGGATGAGACATATCAAATACGTTTGAGCCATGAACTTCGTAGACGGGGAAACCAATCTTATCTACAAGTTGTCGTGCATACTCTTTTACTAAGCGCATAATCATTGCGCCCTTGTAATCATATTGAACAAAACCAGCATCAGCATTTGGTTCCCATTTAAAACCAAGTTTATGTGCATACGAGAGATATTTTGGTTTATCAGGATTTTCTTTTGCTTTTTTTGATTTATCACCACCAACAGCCTCAAGCTGTACAAAGCGCTTAAATTTTTCAGGCAGGTCTTTAGACAACAGATAATCATCTGCTTTCATTACATTTCCTTCTTTTTTTATAACTAGATATTTATTATTCATATTAGGTTTAATTAGGTTTTTTAATGTTACCCGTTTTTGGACCTATATGAGTTTTTCTTTCGGTAGCAAAGAAAAAACCCCATCGTTGGGGCTATTCTTGATTGAAACAATAGAAGTAAGCACCCAACTTTAGGTCGTGGGCGTTGTCGTTACTTTATTAAGGTTGTTTATCACCTTTTTCATATAAAAAGTGTAACATAGATTACCTAAAGAATCAATGGTTAGTTTTATCCGAATCTCCACCGATACTTGACTCATAAAGTATTTTATTATACCGTACATACAGCTAGATATCACTGGACTATTCCAGTAAAAGCACAAAACGAAAGGAAAAAATATGGACTTCGGTGAAAGCGGTACATCACATATGCTGAGGGAGCTTAAGCTTAACCTCTTGAAGCGCGACACAATTCTCCTTGATGGAAGTGTTAATCAAGAGATGGCGGAATACGTTGCATATGCCATATCAGCCATGGCAGCAAAAAATAATCTGCCTCTTCTAGTCAACATCATGACTGGTGGTGGGGATGTTGTGCATGGTCTAGATATCTACGACATGCTCTCAACATACCCAAACACTATAACGGGAACAGTTATTAGGCACGCAAAAAGTATGGGTGCTGTCATACTTCAAGCATGCTCTCTTCGATTGGCACATATCCATGCTCAAATCATGATTCACCACATATCCAGACGTAGTGTGAGTTTGGATGTATTACGGAGTGCTGAAAAAACGAGTGATGTAAAACGCGAGATGGAAGAACGTCAAAAACTGATCTACACAATTCTTGCTAATCGTACTAAGCAGTCAATTGACCAAATAACACAGACATGTGAACTCGAGAAGGACATGCTTGCACAGGAAGCCCTTACATTTGGATTGATTGATGGCATTGTCCCCATGCGTCAAGACGCTCCGAAAACGTAATACGGCCCCTCCCTCCCCAGAACCCCACCGCTGTGCATGGGGTTCTTTTTTACACCAACAACATTGACCACCCACACATGAGGTAGTAGTATCTGAAATAGATAAAAACCACAACCCCATAGTATCTAATATGAGCGAATATCTCATCATCCATCTTGGACAAAGGCCACAAGGTCAACACCTCATGTATACCATCACCTGCTTTAAGCAGAATGGTAGAACAATCATCCCCTATCGAAGTTTTGGAAGCGTCATCCCTTCGGACACCAAAAAATTCCTCATTGCTCAAGCACGATCTATCGTTGCCTTCTGTGAAGGCAAACGCTGTACAAGACTACAAATTTTGAATGGTTCTGAGGTTTCAGAGTCTGGCACTGAACATAGATGTCCACGAATACCAAACGACATATTCTTTGTTTTCTATCTCGAACTCGACCTCATCGCTCCTAAAAAATAGTTACTCTTTTGGTCACCCCCTCCCATGGAGGGGTTTTTGTATATACATTGACACAATATTAATATAATTGTACCATCTCCTCCAGACACAACAATGTATGGAGGAAAACATATGAGAACTGAATGTCGGTTTATTATAATTACAATCGGTGAAATGATCACACCCGAAGGAAGAACTTTTTCATGGACAGTACGAGATCAATCTGGTTCGCTCTTCCACAGGGAAAATCGTCCTGTGCCCACTGGAAAGGAAAGGAGTGTTCTTGAGCAATTTGCAGGAATTGTCGCACGTCATGTTAACAATGCGGGAGGTCATGTGAGGGTGCATAACGGTATTCCACTCGATACAGCGATAGACCCGCGTGTTGAATATCTTAACGCACGTCTCATGAGTTTGTTTTTTCGCGGCATACTCAAGCATATCAAGCCCCGCTTGCCGACAAGGAAAAAACGGGGTAGTATTATCACGTTAGCGGAAAAAACAAACCAATAACAAACGAGGTATACCGTGGCAAAGAGAATCGTCGAAGAAGTAACCTACACAATTTTTGCGCACACCCTTGGCGCAAAAAAGCAGCAGACTGGGAGCTCAATAAAACCCGGCACTAGGATCAGGGGTCAGTCATTCCAACACAAACGGCCAGCCCCCCGAGCCTAAGAACAGTATTCTCGTCACTCACCACACCCCACAAAGACTTGTCTTCGTGGGGCTTTTTTATGGTATCCTTGAAGAATATGAAGAATGATATAGAGACTCGCTGGACACTGTATAACGAAAACACAGATACATGGAATGCAATGCTTGAGGCATGTACACACGCACAACATACAATTGTCCTCGAACAATTCATTTTCGTTGTTGATTCTATGACTCAACGCCTCATTGATATATGTGAGGAAAGAGCACGGCATGGAGTACAGGTACGTTTCATATGGGATGCAGCAGGAAGTTTTAGTTTTTTTGGATCAAATATCCGTGAAGAACTCCGTACAAAAGGAATTGACCTTGTTTTCTTCAAAACTCTCTTTCCAAGTTTTTTTGAATTTCATAATTACAAATCATGGTATTTGAGAAATCATCGACGAACACTTGTTATCGATGGCCAGATTGGATTTACTGGTAGTATCTGTATGTCTGAGAAACTCATACCCTGGAAAGATACGACGATTCGACTTGAAGGACCTGTGGTTCACGACATGGAGAAAGCATTCGATCGTATGTGGGATCGAGCTCATAACAAAAAACTATCACGTATACAGAATACACCTGCTCGTGATCATGAGTTTAAATATATCACCAACAACCCACTTCCCCGCAACAGATTCCTCTACAACACAACAATTGAGGCAATACGTAATGCACGGAAATATATATACATTACAACTCCATACTTTGTTCCAACACGACGTCTTGCTCGGGTCTTACGACTTGCTGCCCATCGTGGAGTCGATGTGGAAATACTCATTCCCGACCACACCGATCATCCCCTTGTCGATCGTGGAGCACGAACATACTTCAACAGCCTCCTTGCTTCAGGAGTTCGTATCTTTACCTACACCGGACCAATGCTTCACAAAAAAACGATTGTCATTGATGGCGACTGGTCAAGTATTGGTACCCTTAATCTTGATAGGGCGAGTCTTCTGTATAACTTTGAAGCAAGTCTTGTAACGAGCAACAGTAAATGTGCTGAGGAACTTGCATCACACTTTGTTCATGACAAAAAATACAGTACCGAAATATTCCTCATTGACTGGAAACGACGATATTGGGCTGAAAAGTTCATTGGTTTTTTCATACGTCTTTTCCGCCAATTCCTCTAGCCAAAAAAACAGAATTGTGCTATAAATATAACCTACTCGCAGTAACTTAAAACTACGTTGTCAGTACAAAAAATACGAATCAATAACTTCATAAAATCACCAGAACTCCGTGTGATAACCGAGGATGGTGAGAACTTGGGTGTCATTCCTCTTGCACAAGCTTTGGAACAAGCCCGAGCCCGAAATCTTGATCTTATCGAAATTTCACCTAATGCAACCCCACCAGTTGCAAAAATCATGGATTATGGTAAATTTCAATACGACGAAAAAAAGAAGCAGAAAGTCGCAAAATCGCGCGCCCAAACGTCAGATTTGAAGAATGTTCAGGTGAAGATAGGAACCGGAGAGCATGATCTCGAATTAAAGGCAAAAAAGGCTTCAGAATGGCTCAAGGACGGCCATCGGGTGAAGATCGACCTCTATCTCATAGGACGATCAAAATTTATGGACATCAACTTCCTTAAGGAAAGAATGGATCGTATATTTAAACTCATTACCGTAGAATACAAGGTTGCTGTCCCCCCTACCAAGGGTCTCAAGGGTCTGAGTGCTATTATCGAGAAGAAATAGGTATACGTTTAACTACAAATATATGTTAAAAACAAATAAATCATTTTTAAAGAGATTGAAAGTTACCCGAACAGGTAAGATTCTTGCTCGTTCAAAGGGACAAAATCACTTCAATTCAAAGGAGAGTCGACGGGCTCAATTGAACAAGAAGCGAATGCAAGCTTTCCATATGACAGCAAAGGAAAAGAGTCGTTTCCTCGTTAATGCATAATTAATTATCACATAAAACCATGGCACGAGTTAAAAAAGGAGTTCACGCACTCAAGACACGAAAGAATATATTAAAGCAGGTAAAGGGATATCGCTTCCGAAGAAGTAAGACTGAGCGAGCAGCCTATGAAGCTATCTCTCACGCAGGAGCTAGTGCATTTGCACACCGACGAGACAAGAAAGGAGATTTCCGACGTCTCTGGAATGTACGAATCAATGCAGCTCTTCGAGGTATCAATGCAGACTACTCATACAGTACCTTTATGGGGAATCTCAAGAAAGCTCAGATCTCTCTCGATAGAAAAGCACTTGCAACTCTCGCAACAGAAAGTCCAAAATCTTTCGAAGCAATTGTAAAGAAAGTATACTAACAAAAAACCGGCATATGCCGGTTTTTTGTTACTCTAATTCATATCGTTTCAATCGTTCAGGATACAGTGCTGGTATATTAAGATTGTCCCGAATCTTCTGGGCAAGAAAGAGTGATGATTTTGGTTCTCCCATGGCTACAAAAACCTTCTTCAAGGAAGGACCTGCTGTCGTAACAAATTCAAGGAGATGATCTGAATCCTTATGTGAAGAATATCCAAGGATTGAATCAATTCGTGCTCTCACAGGAATCTCAACACCGTGAATATTTACCTTCTTTGCTCCTTCAAGAAGATGACGTCCAATTGAACCGAGTGTTTGATATCCAACCAGAAGAATGGTATTTTTCTCACTTGGTAGATACAGCTCTTCATGATGAATTACCCTTCCTCCAACTGACATACCCGATCCAGCAATGATAATTTTAGGACCATGCACATGATCAATGTGTTTTGAATCTTCAGCATTGATGGTGAATGAGAGTTTTGGGAAATTAAATATATCATCACCTCCCTGTATTTCTGCTTGAGCACGTTCATTGAAAAGATTGGTACTTTTCTTGTAGATATCAGTAACTCGAATTGCAAGTGGAGAATCTACATATACAGGAACACTTGGTATGCTCTTTGATTCTACAAGCGCATTGATTTCATAGAGAATGACTTGAGTACGCTCAAGAGAAAAGGCAGGAATGACGAGAGTACCTCCTCGAGCAAGAGTATCAAGTATGACACTCTTTAATTTCTCCTGTCGCTCTTGTTTTGGTTCATGATTTCTGTCACCATACACACTTTCCATAAGAAGATAGTCTGCCCCTTCGATTGATTCTGTGTCACGAAGAAGTGGAGTTGGAGTATTTCCAAGATCTCCACTAAATACAATCTTCTTTCCTTGGAACGTAAATTGAACTATCGAAGAACCGAGAATATGCCCTGAGTCCTTCAAAAAGACAGAGAATGGCTCTCCCTTACCAGGAAATGAAGTCTCTGTGTGATATGGAATGGATTTCCACATACCCCAAGATTTCTTTACATCCTGTACTTCATACAGTGGTAATATCCCTTCATTATGCGCCTCTTTTGCAAGAAGTCCCACAGCATCTTCCATGATGAGCTCTGCCAATGCTTGAGTTTGAGGAGTTGAATATATAACTCCTTCGAAACCATCTTTTACTAGTTTTCCAATACGACCAACATGATCAAGATGTGCATGAGTCACAAAAAGCATATCAATACTCTTTGGATCATATTCAAAATCATTTCGATTCTCTCTCATGGCCGCCTTTTCTCCCTGTATGAGACCACAATCAATGAGAATGCGCATTCCTCCAAGTTCAAGGAGAAAATTTGCCCCAGTTACACTACCCACTCCGCTATACAATGTTAAAAATGCACTCATATATTATTAATGTTTTTTACGTAATATTGCTACCATTATACAACCTCCTAGAGTATCCATAACAAGATCTTTCATGGTATCAAATTTATAGTTAAACGTATCAACAGGCCAGCCAGTAATGTCGTAATAGTATTCAAACCACTCCCATCCAATTCCAATTAATATAGTTGGAACAATGATGGCAAAAAATGGATGTGAGAGATATGAGGAATTGAATCGAAAGAAATACCAATACAGAGCATATGAGAGTGCTCCTCCAGTTATGAAGTGCATAACAATATCGAGCCAAGGGTTTCGTACATACCATGCAAACTGAAGACTTAGGTAATGTGTGGTTGCAATGAGAAGAACAAGGATGATAAGGGGGAAAGGAATTTTTTTAAGCATAGATGCACTCCATTATATCCCAAACAAAAACACCTGCATAATGCAGATGTTTTCATTCGGCTATAAGAGTATCAGACCTAGTAATATACTAGGTGGGTGATCTCAATGTTAGCGCCAAGGCGCAACATAATGTGAACCACGAGGGTTCGTCGATCTCCCAAAATAAAAGTTATAGATTTAATACTCTTATAACCTACTCTCATTATAGTCCTCCCCCACTCAAATACAATAGGAGAACTATATTGAGAAACTATTCCAAAATTCCGTCCAGATTGACATCGTACAAAATCTTTTCTGATACATGGGTGTAGTTGATGATCTCTTCATCCTTAAACCAGTGAGGAATCTCATTTTCTGCTTCAATAACAGACCCTGAAGCATGGACGAGATTTCGTACTGAGCGATTATCCATATCAGTCATGGCATAGGAATCAAGAACAAAATCACCACGTAGTGTTCCAACACTTGAAGTGAGAGGTTCTGTGCCTCCCGTAATCTTACGAACAATAGCGACAGCATGAGCACCTTCCCACACCATAGCGATAACAGGACCTGCAGTCATATACCGTACTAGTCTTTTAAGGAGAATCTCAGTGATCTTGAGTGGATCTGTATGAGGAGGAGTTAACCCCTTATCAAGATATCCTTTAATAGTTTTTTCTCCCGTAACCCTTCTCCATTCAGGATCAAGTGTATAGTGTTTTTCAATCAATGACTCACTTGGAATCAGCATTTTGATACCGATAAGTTTCAGTCCTGATTGCTCATATCTTTTCACAATCTCCCCAATCAAACTTCTCTGTATTCCATCTGGCTTTATGACAACAAGTGTTCGTTCATGCTTTGGATGTAATGTTTTTCTCATAGTATATATTAAAGTGTTAATATCTCAGGTTCTCCCTTTGTAATGAGAACTGTGTGTTCAAAATGAGCACTTTGCTTTCCATCTTTTGTTTTGTATGTATATCCATCGGCATCAAGATATACATGACGAGAACCTAAATTAAACATTGGCTCTATTGCTATGACCATACCAGGCTTCAATACCGCACCAGTATGAGGCTCACCATAATTAGGAATGAAAGGATCTTCATGCACAGAATATCCAACTCCATGGCCAGAAAGTTCTTCAACAAGTCCATATCCTCCAGATATGGCAATGCGTTCGATTGCAGAACCAATGTCTCCAACTGTAGCACCACCCTTTGCAGCCTTTATACCAGCCATGAGAGCTTTTTTTGTGGCGATAAGTAATCCATCAACCTCGGGAGAAACAGAGCCAACAGCAACCGTTATAGCAGCATCAGTGATGAGTCCCTGATGAACAAGTCCGAGGTCGATACTTACAATATCCCCTTCTTTAAGAATCTTTTCTTCTTCATTTGGTATTCCATGTACTACCTCATCATTTATAGAAACACAGACACGTGCTGGATATGGTCTCAGTGCACCTTCAGGTGTGTAATCGAGGAAAGCAGGAGTATCACCTCCCTCTTGTATCATTTCCCTCGCCTTCTCATCAAGATCACGAATATTAAGCCCTGGCCTTACCATAGCTACAAGTGCTTGGAGAATCTGAGCGTGACGCTTTCCACCCTCTCTCAGAATCCGTATATCTTCTTTTGTTTTAATTGTTATCATTCTTGATGAGCATCAACGATTGATGATATTTCTTGAGAAACTTCCTCTATAGATTTTGTTCCATCAAGTCTATGAAATACATAGTGATGGTTTCGTTCATAATAGTCAATAGCAGGCATAGTTTCACTTTCAAACCAAGCCAATCTCTTTTCAATACCCTCTTCATCATCATCCATTCGCTTGCGAGCTGTGAGACGTTTGCGAGCTTCTTCTTTTGAAATATCAATATGGAATACAAGTGGTTTTTCAATACGATAGAATGTGAATATTGAATCTAATACACCCGCTTCATGATACTTACGAGGTGTTCCATCGAAAATGATATGTTGATTCCCGTTATACTGTTCAACAAGTACCTTGATCCACATATAGACAGCGAGGAACTCTGGCTGAAGTAATCCAGTCTCATAGAAATATCGAGAAAGTTCTTGTGTCTTAGTTTTCCCCTGTATAAACTCTCTAAATTCTGCACCACTTTGTACATAAAGAATGTCATGGGTGGTATCTTTTTTGTGTAAGTATTCAGAAAGAAGTTTTGCTTGGGTTCCCTTCCCACATCCTGAGCGTCCTATGAATATGAATGTTTTGTTGGTCATACAGTCAGTATATCAAACCTCAGTGTATAAAGAAAAACCACCCGAGGGGTGGCTTTTCTTTACGAAACCAAGAGATGCTTAATATTCTCTCATTGAAACCTGAGCATCAATTTTCTTAAGAAGATCGAGTACTACAGAGACAACAATGAGGAGACCTGTACCACCAATTGCAAGAGCCTGATTTCCTGTAAATCCCTGCATTGCGAGAGGGAGAACAGCGATAAAGCCGAGGAAAAGTGCTCCAACAAGGGTAATGCGTGTTACAACTTTTCCAAGATATGTCATGGTCGATTCACCTGGACGTACTCCTGGAATGAATGCTCCACTTTTCTGAAGATTCTCTGAGATTTGTTTAGGATCGAATGTAACTGCTGTATAGAAGTATGTGAAGATAAATACAAGGAAGAAGTAGATGATTGCATGGGGCCATGGTGCATTGAGGAATGTTGAAACTGAAGAAGCCATATCTGCAATAGTTGTATTTCCTGATTGAGAGAGGAAATTTGCAATAATCTGAGGGAAAAGAAGGATTGAAAGTGCAAAGATAATTGGAATCACCCCAGCTTGATTAAGGCGAAGTGGAAGATATGTTGAAGTTCCTCCATATACCCGATTACCACGTACTTGTTTTGCATATGTTACAGGAATTGAACGCTCTGCCTCAGTAACTACGACAACAGCAACAATGACAAAGATTGAGATGACAGCAAAGAGTGCGTAAAGTGGAATTTGGCTGATATCAAAACTTGCAAAAAACTGAGAAATTTTCTGAGGTAGAACTGCTACGATACCAGCAAAGATAATGAGGGAGACTCCATTTCCAATTCCAAATTCAGACACAAGCTCTCCAATCCACATAAGAAGGGCTGATCCTGCGGTGATGACAACTACACTTACAAGCATAGTCATAGCACTCATTTCAGGTATAACTCCCTGACTTTGGAAGAGTTTAATGAATGCAAATGATTGAAGTGCTGCAAGAGGGATAGCGAGATATCGTGAATATTGAGAAAGCTTCATTCGTCCTGCCTCCCCTTCTTCTTGCATCATTGACTTGAGTTTTGGGAACATCATAGTCAAAAGCTGAATGATAATCGATCCTGTGATATACGGACCAACTCCAAGCATAACTATAGAAAGTCGAGAAATTCCTCCTCCTGAAAAGATATCGAGAAGACCGAGGAATTGATTACCTGATAGCAATCTCTCGAGACTTGCTGTATCGATACCTGGCATAGGGATTGCTGAAAGAAGTCGAAAGACAATGAGGGCACCGATGGTAAACCCGATTCTCTTACGAAGTGTTTGGTCTCGGAAAATGATACCTAACTTTGTGATAAATCCATTCATGAATTTAGTTTATTATTTTTTGATCTCTCCGCCTGCTTTTTGAACTTTTTCTGCTGCCTCTTTTGAGATAAGGCACTTTTCTATTATAACCTTTTTTGTAATTTCACCAGCACCAAGAATCTTTACTTGAGGAATTTTACCTGAGATTGAAGAGATAGCTGAACGCTCCATGAGAGTTGTAGGATTAACCACATCTCCTGCTGAGTAGAGAGCTTCTATATCTGAAAGATTGATAATATGAGGTCGAGCTGAGAAAGATTTGTTCTGATTAACTCCACGTCCTCGAAGCTTAGGAACTCGCTTAATGAAGTCTCGGAGTTCAGGACGTGTCTTGTTACCAGCACGAGCTGTTTGTCCCTTTCCTCCTCGTCCAGAAGTCTTTCCTCGCTTGCCTCCACGGCCTACGAGCATTGTTTTCTTATTTTTTGTTCTTGGGATAAGTTGGTGTATTTGCATAAAAGTAACGTTAATTATTTAGCTGAAACAGTATGTCGAGGATACTTTGAAAGCTTCTCGAGAGCCTTGATAGCGACACGTGCATTATTGATCTTGTTCTTACTTCCTGACATAAGCTTTGCACAAACATCAGTAATACCAGCAAGTTCGATAACATTTCGAACAGAACTTCCAGCCACAACTCCACGTCCTCGTGCTGGCATAATCATAACTCGAGCACTACAATACTTTGCTTCAACCATATGAGGAATGGTCATAGCCTTTGAGAGAGTAACCTTTACCATATTCTTCTTCGCATCTCGTGTTGCCTTATCAATAGCAAGAGAAGTGTCCCCTGCCTTTCCAAGACCAACCCCTACTCGTCCCTTTCGATCTCCTGAAACAACTGCAACTGAGAATGTAAAGCGTCGTCCTCCAGAAGCAACTCGGGTTACACGTCGGATACCAATAATTCGTGTATCGAATTCTGGCTTTACTCGCTCCTTGTCAGTTCGCTGAGGGCGTCGAGAAGGTGAACGTCGTCCATCACGTCCAGGACGTGATACTGGTGCAGGCTGTGCAACAACTGGCGCTGCCTGAACATCTGTAGATTCTATTGTTTTTGTTACGTTTTCCATATCGTTTTATTATTAAAATTGAAGTCCCCCCTCTCGCGCACTGTCTGCGATGAGCTTAATCTTTCCTGTATACAAGTATCCTCCTCGGTCAAAGACTACCTTGTTTATCTTCAAAGCCTGTGCCTTCTTTGCAATTTCTACCCCAACAGTCTTTGCATCATCAGATTGTGCCTGAACAAGAGTATGACCCTTTGTGTCATCTATAATTTGAGCATAAAGATACTTATGAGACTTGAAAACAGAGAGACGTGGTCGTTCTGAAGTTCCACTTATTGTTGAACGAATTCTCTTATGTCGTCGTGCTATTTTTAATTGTTTTGATTGACTTGTATTCATAATTTTATGCTTAAACTATACTGACTTCTTACCTTGCTTTCGTCGGATAACTTCATCACTATATCGAATTCCCTTACCCTTATATGGTTCAGGCTTCTTGAGTGCTCGTACCTTTGCAACAAACTGTCCAACAGCTTCTATATCAATTCCTGAAACAGAAACGGTATTCTTCTCAGATGTTACCTTGAGACCAGCTGGGATTGGCATATGTACAGGATGTGAGAAACCAAGAGCAAGATGAAGCTCAGTTCCTTTAACATCAGCTTTAAATCCAATACCTTCAACGATCAATTTCTTCTCGAATGGAGTATGAACTCCTGAGAGCATGTTTCGAATATGAGATGCATAAGTACCCCATAGTGCGAGAATATCAAGAGATTGTCTCTTAGGTGTAAGGAGGATTTCTCCATTGTTAATACTAACCTCAATTTCAGGCTTCAAGGTCTTCTTGAGTTCTCCCAATGGACCCTTTATCGTCAATACAGGGGCAACAAAAGAAACTTCTGTCTTCTGAGGAATGGTTATAGGTTTTTTTGCGATTCGTGACATATATGTAGTATTACCAAATTTTAAAGAGAATTTCACCCCCGACCTTTACTTTCTTTGCATCTACATCAAGAAGAATTCCTTGTGGTGTAGAAAGCACTGTGTTTCCGAAACCACTCTTGAACATGCGAATATCCTTTGATTTCTGATATATTCTGCGTGATGGTTTTGATATACGATCAATTCCATGTACTCGAGGTGTACCATCAACATATGCAATACCAATCTCAAGTGTCTTTGCAATTTTCTTTCCCTGAACATCTACTGAAGTGATATATCCACCCTTCAAAAGAGTGTGAGCTATATTTTCCTTCAATGCAGAATATGGGATAGAAACTGAAGCCTTGTTGGCATCACCTGCATTTTTAATTCGAACTATGAAGTCTGCGATAGGGTCTGTTACCATGATGATTTCTTTATACCTGGAATAACTCCTTCGTTAGCGAACTCTCGGAAACAGATACGGCAGAGATCGAAATCTCGCATGTATCCATTCTTTCGTCCACAACGAAAGCAACGTCGAACTACTCTCGACTTGAATTTCGGCGTTTTTGCTGCTCGTGCTTTTACTGATGTTTTTGCCATATTTTAAAATAAAAATGAGGATTGGTTAGTTTGGGGCTTAAGCCTTACACTTCCAATCGCTAAATGTATATATAACTTTCCTACGAGAACGTTTGGTTATACTAGCAAATAGTGTGATTTTTGTCAAAACAAAAAGACCCCTGAGGGTCCTTTTTGTTATTTATTCTTTGAATCTGCTGTTTCTTTCTTAAATGGGAATCCTAGGTATTCGAGGAATGCAAGTGTTTCAGCTTTTGATCGTGCACTGTTTACTACAGTGATACCGAATCCAAATACATCCTTAAGATCTTCATCTGATGTTTCAGGGAATATAGTATGTTCCTTTATTCCAAGAGTATAGTTATTCATAGCATCTACTGAAGTTCGAGGAATTCCACGGAAGTCTTTTGTTCGAGGAAGAGCAATATGAACAAGCTTATCAATGAAATCACACATTCGCTTTCCACGAAGAGTAACCTGATATCCAACCAAGTCCCCTGCTCGAACCTTGAATGAGGCAATAGATTTCTTACTACTTCGCTTAGCAGGCTTCTGTCCTGTTATTTTTGCAAGACGATCTGCAATGAGTTCAATCTTCTTTTTGTCCTTTACTGATCCTGTACCAGTACTAATTACAATCTTAGAAAGATGAGGTGCTTGCATTACATTTTTGTAACCAAACTTATCCTTAAGAGACTTGAAAGACTCCTTATTGAGTTCGTATATAGTTTTAGGTGTATGTGTTTTCATGACTATTTCTTCTTAGACTTCTTGTACTCACTTTCAAGAGCTACATTTGAAGCGTCGATAGGGAGAGTTTTTTCAACAATTTGTCCTTTCTGACCATTTCGAGTAGGTCGTTGATTTTTCTTAACAATGTTAATTCCAGATACAACTACTTTGTTAACCTTAGGCATAGACTTAACAACCTTACCAGTCTTTCCCTTGTCTTTTCCCGCAAGCACTATTACTGAATCATTCTTTTTGATTTTCATGGCAGTTATATAAATTTATACGATTTCTGGAGCTCGTGAAGCAATTGTCTGGAAACCTTTCTCTGAAAGCTCTCGAGGAATTGGACCGAAGATACGACCTGCAATAGGTTCCTTCTTTCCTTTTTCAAGAATAACAACTGCGTTTTCGTCAAAACGGATATATGATCCGTCCTTTCGTCGATACGCCTTAACTTGTCGAACAACAACACCCTGAAGAACATCCTTCTTCTTGATAGCCTTTCGAGGTTCTGCTTTCTGTACTGAAAGTACAACAAGATCACCAATCTCGGCATATCGCTTCTTTGAACTTCCGAGTACCTTGAAAATACGGCCTATCTTTGCTCCGCAGTTATCAGTTATTCGTACTATTGAACGTGGTTGAATCATGGTAGTTTATATTATCTGATTATGAGACAAGTGTAAATGACTTATCTTTTGAAAGAGGTCGGCATGATTCAATCGTCACCTTATCCCCTACTTTCTTGGTATTTCCTGCATCATGCGCTTTGATTCGGCGTCGAAGTGTCATGTACTTCTGATACTTCTTGTTTTTTACGAAACGCTCGATCAAAACAACGATGGTGTCTTTCATTTTGTCAGACACAACAACACCCGTAAGCTGCTTACGCTTTGGAGCTGTCTTTTCTATGATATTTTTTGTAGTTTTCTTTTCCATAAATGTTATTTTGTTTTTGATCGCAATGATAACTCAGTCATCATTCGAGCAATTTCTTTCTTAGTTGTAGAACCAAGCTTTACATTCTTGGTCTTACTTCCAGCACCACCAAATCGAAACTCACGAAGGGCTTCTCGCTTTTCCTGTATCTTCTTCATGATCTCTTGAGTTGTTATATCTTTAAATTCTTTCATATATGTATATATTACATCAACATTCGACTAACAACCTTTGTCTTAACAGAAATCTTTGTTCCAGCCTTTCGAAGCGCCTCCTGTGCAACCTTATCATCAACTCCGTCAATTTCAAAGAGTACTCGGCCAGCCTTAACCTGTGCAACAAATCCTACAGGATCTCCCTTACCCTTTCCAAGCTTAACTTCGGGAGGTTTCTGTGTAAAAGGTCGATCAGGGAAAACTCGAACCCATACCTTTCCTGACTTTGTAGCATATCGCGCCATAACCTTTCGAGCTGCTTCAATTTCATTTGCAGTGAGACGTCCATATGCAAGAGCCTTGAGTCCGTATGAACCGAAAGAGATATGGGCTCCACGTGTTTCAACACTGTTTGCAAGTTTCTTTGCATTTTGTCGGCCTGTATGCCACTTTCTGAATTTTACTTTTTTAGGGAAAAGCATGGTAGTAATTATTATTTAGATATATTCTGTTTAACATCCTTACTGAAGATTTGACCTCGGTATATCCAAACCTTAATACCGATATCTCCATATGTCATATGCGCCTTCTCTCGAGCGTAATCAATATCAGCTCGAAGTGTCTGAAGAGGAATTTGACCCTTCTTTAGATCTTCCTGGCGGGCCATTTCAGCACCTCCAAGTCGTCCTGAAAGCTTAATCTTTGCTCCCTTCACATCTCGATTAGCAAGAACCTTTTCAAGGGTCTGCTTCAATACACGTCGGAATGGAAGACGCTTCTCAAGTCCTTCAGCAACCATCATACCTACAATTGAAGCATTTGCTTCTGGACTTCGAATTTCCTCAACATCAATCTTAAGCTCCTGACCAGTGAGTTCAATACCCTTCTTCTTAAGAAGAGCATAGATCTTGTTTCGAATCTGAGCTACTCCATCTCCACTTCGTCCAATGATCATACCTGGTCGTGAAGTTCTGATGACAACACGGAGGAACTTTTGATTTCGTTCAATCAAAACATCACCTACATAGAAAGAACGGAGTTCTTTTGAGAGGAACTGACGAATGAGAAGATCAGTCTTCAATGCGGTTCGATATCCGAGATTACGAGCAAACCAGCGACTCTTCCAATCGCGTATTACTCCTAGTCTATGTGAAAATGGGTGTACTGAATGTGACATATAATTATTTATTCTTTACTGCTTTAGCTTTCTTCTCAGGCTTCGGAGCAAGTACAAGAAGCACATGACTTGTACGCTTATGAATTGGGGAAGCACTTCCTCGAGCTCGAGGCATACTTCGCTTCAAAACATATCCTGCATCTACTCGAAGTTCTTTGACCATAAGACCTTCTTTTTCAATATTAAAATTATGCTTTGCATTAGCAATAGCAGAAACAAGTAATCCATGAAGTGGATCAGCTGCTTTCTTACTCAAGAAAGCAAGTGTATTCAATGCATGTTCCACTGACTTTCCTCGTACGAGATTAGCCACACTTCGTACCTTTCGTGGTGACTGTCTATAATTTTTTAGTGATGCGGTAATCATATATGTTTTGTTATAGACTATTTCTTAGCAGGAGCTGTTGCCGCTTCCTTTGCTGCTTTAGCTGCATTCATTTCAGCCTCCTTTGCCTTAAGCTCGAGTTCCTTCTGCATCTTACCTCCGTGTCGGATGAACTTACGAGTTGGAGAAAATTCACCAAGCTTGTGTCCTACCATTTCTTCGGTAACGAGAACATCGATATGCTGTCGACCATTGTATACACCGAAAGTAAATCCTACCATTTCTGGAGAGATCTGACTTCGACGATACCATGTTTTAATAACACCGGTTTCAATCGGCTTCTTTCCTGCGATCTTTTTCAAGAGTCGCTCCTCAACATATGGTCCTTTGTACAGTGATCGTGACATGGTTTTTTATACTAGCAAAATATTACATTAAGTCAAATTAACTCTTGGTTTCAGCTATCTTGTTCTTGCCCACTCGACGTCGTGAGACAACAAATACGTTTGAATACTTCTTTGGAGTACGTGTCTTCTGGCCCTTTCCTGCTGGCTTACCCCATCGAGTTTTCAATCGTCGCAAACCTCGACCTGTTCTCTGTTCTCCTCCTCCGTATGGATGGTCTACAGGGTTTTGAGCAGATCCTCGAACTGTAGGTCGGATACCGAGCCATCGTGAACGTCCAGCCTTACCAATGTTTACAAGTCGTGATTCTTCATTTGAAACACTTCCGATAGTTGCCCATGCATTATCATGAACCTTTCGAATTTCTGTAGAAGGAAGTTTGATATGAGTATATCCTGAGTCATTAGCAATGACTTGAGCAAATGATCCAGCAGAACGTACAAGCTTTGCACCTCCCTGAGGTTTGATTTCAATATTGTAGACAAATGTACCTACAGGAATCTTACTCAAAGGTAGACGATTACCAGTAGCGAGAGGAGCAGTTTCTGATACGATAAATGTATCACCAACTTTCATATCCTTTGGTATAAGAACATAACGCTTTTCTCCATCAATATATTGAACGAGAGCAATGAATCCAGTTCGGAAAGGATCGTACTCGATAGTTGTAATCTTTGCAGGAATACTCTTCTTGTCATATGCGAAATCAACCATTCGATAGAGTTTCTTATTACCTCCACCCTTATGTCGTACAGTGATTCGTCCATCAGAGTTTCGACCCATATCTCGCTTCATACCCTTGGTAAGAGCCTTGTGAGGTTCTGACGCTGTAAGGTACTTACGATATGGAATCGTAGTCATATGTCGTCGTGATGGAGTTGTTGGTCTATAGCTTTTCATACAGTGTTTCTAATGATTAATTACGCAAATTCTATCTTATCCCCTTTCTTCAAATACACAAGGGCTTTCTTAAGTGCTGATTGTGTACCCTTGCGACCTCGTACAACAACATTCTTAGCAGGACGATTGATCATGCGAACCTTTGTAGGATTAACCTTGTACAAAGACTCTACAGCATGAGCAACTGTGTGCTTAGTTGCATCCTTTGAAACTTCAAACGTATACACATTGAAAGCCTCACTTGCAATACCAGCTTTCTCTGTAATATGAGGACGAATGAGAACACTTGCCTTAACTACAGTAGCTTCTGAAGCAGGTGCTACAACAGCCACAGCTTTCTCTGCTTTCTTTGTAGCCTTCTTCTCTTCTGTTTTTTTCTTTCCAAAAATAGCCATGGTAGTTATTTATTAAGTGTTTTAAGTGATTCCTCTGGGTTCGCAATCACAAGATACTTGTACTTGAGAACTGATACAGGGTTAATTGTACGGAATTCTTCAACCCCAACATTTCCAAAGTTCTTGAAACTCTTTACAAGAGTATTCTCCTTCTTGTCGATGGCAATCATTGCTGCATTTCGAGGCTTTGTAGCAAGCTTCTCAAATCCCTTAATCTTTGCAAGAGCCATGAGAGTTGCCTTTGCCTCCTTTGCCTTAGGAAGTTCAAAAGAAAGAGAATCAATGAAAAGTATTTCTCCATCCTTAAGCTTTCGAGAAAGAATAGTATAGAGAGCTTTGATCTTAGCCTTCTTGTTAATCTTTCGATCATAATTCTTGTCAGCACGAGGACCATGAGCAATACCTCCACCAACCCAGATAGGTGATCGGGTAGAACCGTGTCGAGCACGACCTGTTCCCTTTTGTCTCCATGGCTTCTTACCTCCTCCACTTACCTCTCCTCGAGTCTTTGTGTTAGCGATAGGGTGACGAGCGATTGAATTCATTGAGGTTACTACCTGATGAACAAGGTCAGCATTCCAAGGAAGATTGAAAACTCCTTCTGGAAGTTTAATCTTTCCTGATTCTTGTCCTTTTTGATTGTAGATAATGTTTTCCATAATTTTGTAGTTATCAGTATTAACCAATGATTTCAACAAGTGTTCCTCTTCGACCTGGGATAGCTCCTGAGATATAGAGAGTATTTGTTGCAGCATCAACAAGAAGAACCTTGAGATTCTTTACAGTGATTCTGTCACCTCCCATACGTCCGGCCATTCTCATCTTCTTTGGTACTTTGTTTCGAAGACCTCCTCCGATAGAACCTGGTTCTCGCTCTGAGTGTTTCTGACCGTGAGTTCGTGGTCCTCCTCCGAAACCATGTCTCTTAACTACTCCTTGGAATCCTTTTCCTTTTGAGATAGCACTTACTTCGATAACATCACCTGGAGTGAACTTAGTAAGATCAATCTTGTCCCCTACCTTGTAACCATCGATAGATGTTCGAAATTCTCGAAGTGAAGCAAAAGCACCGAGATCCTTAAGATGACCCTTAATTGCCTTTGATATTCGAGCAGGATTTTTAGAACCACTTGCAACCTGCACAGCTGAATAACCGTCATTTTCTGATGTTTTGACTTGAGTAACTACGACAGGAGAAGCCTCGACAAGTGTTGCAGCGTGTACAACACCTTCGTTGTCGAAGATCTGTGTCATATGTAATTTTCGTCCAAGAATAAATTTCATTGCAGTAATTTAATGCGTAGCTTACATCATCTTAACGTCGATATTGACGCCTGATGGAAGACTAAGGTTGGTAAGTGCTTCTATAATTTTCTGATTTGGATTCAAGATATCGATGAGGCGCTTATGAACACGCATTTCGAACTGTTCTCGGGCATTCTTGAATACGAATGACGCACGGTTTACAGTATATTTCTTGATCTCTGTAGGAAGTGGGATAGGTCCAAAGAACTTAACATCATAACGAATTGCTGTATCCATAATCTGCTTCAAAGAAGCATCGAGGATTTTGTGTTCATATGCTCGAACACGAATACGAAGCTTTGGTGCCTCACCCTCTTTAGATGCCTTAGGCTTTACTGCTTTCTTTGTTTCTTTTATGGTTGTCATAAATGTATGATGTAAGTTAATAAGGTAGTATTTATGCAACAATCTTTGTTACAACTCCAGCACCTACTGTCTTTCCTCCTTCTCGGATAGCAAATCGCATCTTTTCTTCCATAGCAACTGGTGATACGAGCTTAACCTTGAAAGTAACTGTATCTCCTGGCATAACCATTTCAACTCCAGTAGCAAGTGTTACTTCTCCTGTTACGTCTGTAGTTCGGATATAGAACTGAGGCTTGTATCCTGTAAAGAATGGAGTATGTCGTCCTCCCTCTTCCTTCTTCAAGATGTATACTTCAGCTTCGAAGTCTGTATGTGGCTTTACTGAGCCAGTCTTTGCAAGAACCATACCTCGTGTAACATCATCCTTTCCTGTACCTCTAAGTAGAAGTCCTGCGTTGTCCCCTGCCATACCCTCCTTAAGTGACTTGTTGAACATTTCGATACCAGTAATAGTTGTCTTAGAAGTATCCTTGAAACCAATGATTTCAACTTCTTCTCCAACCTTAATCATACCTCGTTCAATACGTCCTGTTACCACTGTACCTCGTCCTTCGATAGAGAAAATGTCCTCGATAGGCATAAGGAATGGCTTATCAACCTCTCGAACTGGGTTTGGAATATAAGTATCAAGAGCATTCATAAGATCCTTGATCTTAGAAACCCATGCTGGATCTCCCTCAAGAGCCTTGAGAGCAGAACCTCGGATAACTGGAGCACCCTTTCCATCAAATCCGTTCTTTGTGAGGAGTTCTCGAACCTCTTCTTCAACGAGGTCAAGAAGATCAGCTTCTGGAACCATATCGCACTTGTTCAAGAAGACCACGATCTGAGGAACACCAACTTGCTTAGCAAGAAGAATATGTTCTCGTGTCTGTGGCATAACACCATCGAGAGCAGAAACTACGAGGATAGCACCGTCCATTTGAGCGGCACCTGTAATCATGTTCTTAATATAGTCTGCGTGTCCTGGAGCGTCGATATGAGCGTAGTGACGAGCATTTGACTCATATTCTACGTGAGCAAGAGAGATGGTAACCACCTTTGTTGCATCTCGAACTGTACCTCCCTTAGCAATATCTGCATAAGCCTTAAGCTGAGCAAGACCATCCTTAGCCTGAACTGCAAGGATAGATGTAGTAAGAGTAGTCTTTCCGTGGTCAACGTGACCAATTGTACCGACGTTTACGTGCGGCTTTGTACGATTAAATTCTGCTGGCGCCATATGATTTTAGTGCTTTTAAACCTTAGAAGGAATAAAAGATAAATTTTAATTAATTGATAAAATAATAAGGGTGAAAACAACGCAAAAACGCGTACTTGCCATGTTAGCAGGTACGCGTCTTTATGTCAACATATTACGAAGTTATTAACACACCAAACCTCTAAACGTAGTGAATGTCATAAAAATATTTGTGATATAGTTATCCATCATGAAGAAGGTATTTAATCTCATCATCTACACCTTTGCACTCATAGGTTTTGTACTTGTATCCGTATATGCCAGTATAGAACTTGGACTAACCAATTCTAAAGGTATAGTAGACAAACAACATAACTATTTCCAACAAAACACACAAGAATGGTCATTGAGTGATGAGTGGATCGCACTAAAGCAAGCAATACGGAGGGATGCCCCACTCATACACAGAGTAAGTGGTGAGCTTGGAATATCATCTCGCCTCCTCGTCTCCATGCTTGTTGTTGAGCAAATGCGTCTTTTCAATTCAGAACGAGAGATATTTAAAAAAGTCTTTGCTCCTCTACAAATACTCGGAAATCAAAGTCAGTTTTCATGGGGAGTAATGGGAATTAAACAAGATACAGCAAAGATAGTTGAGAAAAACCTCAAGGATAACTCTTCTCCATTCTATCTCGGCAGTGAATATGAACATAAACTTGATTTTGCAACAGATAATCCTGACAATGAACGATTTGAAAGGATGACTGATGACAAGGACCGTTACTATTCATACCTCTATGCAGGGATTCTCATAAAACAATTACTTAAACAGTGGGAGAATGCTGGGTATCCAATCGACAAGAGACCTGAGATTGTAGCTACTTTGTATAATATTGGATTCAAGAATTCCAAGCCTAAAGAAAATCCTGAAATCGGTGGGGCTGAGATAGAAATAAACAAAACCACCTACAGTTTCGGTGGTTTTGCTCAAAGTTTCTTCTATTCCAGTGAATTACTCGAAAACTTTCCTCGTTAGCTACTTTCTCGCCTCTACAATTGCCTTTTCAACATTTGCAGGAACAACTTCATAGTGATCAAATTCCATAGTTGCTGATCCCTGTCCTGATGTCATAGATCGAAGTTGTGTGGTATATCCGAACATTTCTGACAATGGCACCATGGCATGGAGAACCTTAGCCTGTCCTCGTTCTGTCATTTCTTCAATAGTTCCTCTCTTTGATGAGATGCTTCCAGTAATATCTCCCATGTACTTGTCTGGGAAGAGAATCTCTACCTTCATGATAGGTTCGAGGATAACAGGCTTTGCTCTCTTGGCACCATCTTGGAATGCCTGTGATGCTGCAATCTTGTATGCAATTTCTGATGAGTCAACATCGTGATAACTACCGAAAGTAAGTTCACATGATACATTTACCATTCTGAATCCTGCAACAATTCCACGATCCATAGCCTCATGTACTCCCTTCTCAACTGCAGGAATGAATTCCTGAGGGATAACTCCTCCCTTAATTGAGTTGATGAACTCGAAATCATCATATCGACTAACATTCTTTGGAACCTTCTCCCCTGGAACAGGCTTCTCAAGAGGCTTCAAAGTAATCTTTACGTGTCCGTATTGACCCTTACCTCCAGACTGCTTGATATATTTGTATTCTGCTTCTGCGGTTCCAAGAATTGTCTCACGGTATGCCACCTGTGGCTTACCAACATTAGCTTCAACACCGAACTCTCGCTTCATACGATCAACCATGATTTCAAGATGGAGTTCTCCCATACCTGAGATAATAGTTTCTCCTGTCTCAGCATTTGATGAAATCTTGAATGTTGGATCTTCATTTGCAAGCTTTCGAAGTGCCATACCCATCTTTTCCTGATCAGCCTTTGTCTTTGGCTCAACACGAAGTGATACCACTGGTTCAACGAATTTAATAGCTTCAAGAACAATAGGTTTCTCCTCATCACAGAATGTGTGAGATGTAAGTGCATCCTTAAGACCTACGGCAGCTGCGATTTCTCCAGCAAACACCTTCTTAACCTCTTCACGCTTGTCAGCTTGAAGTCGAACAATACGTCCAAGTCGCTCCTTCTTTCCTGTTGTTGAGTTGTATATATATGTTCCTGATTCAATACTTCCTGAATATACTCGGAAGAATGTAAGTTGTCCTACGAAAGGATCGTTTTGAAGTTTAAACGCAAGGGCTGCAAATGGTTCCTCATCTGAAGGGTTTCGAATGATCTCATCTCCTGTATGTGGATCTTTACCCTTTACAGCTGGAATATCAAGAGGAGATGGAAGATAGTCAACCACAGCATCGAGAACGAGCTGAACTCCAACATTCTTCAATGCAGAACCTGTAAATACAGGGAACATTTTGTTTGCGATAACAAGCTTTCGAATTTCTGTCTTGAGAGTTTCAACAGGAATTTCCTTTCCATCAAGATACTGTTGCATCAATTCATCATTATGCTCAACTGCTTTTTCAACAAGTTCAGCATGATATTTTTTTGCATCAGCAAGGAGATTTTCAGGAATTTCTTTTTCGATAATATTAATACCCTTTTCCCCTTCAAAGAAGTATGCCTTCATTTTAAGAAGATCAACTACTCCATTGTGTTCTCCTTCAAGACCTATAGGGATTTGGAATCGAACAGCCTTCTTGTTAAGTCTATCGAGGATAGACTGGTATGAACGTTCAAAAGAAGCACCCATTCGGTCCATTTTGTTAATGAAACAGAGACGAGGCACATTACTCTCATCAGCATAACGCCAGTTAGTTTCTGATTGTGGCTCTACTCCGGCAACACCGTCAAACACCACAACAGCACCGTCGAGCACTCGAAGAGAACGCTTTACTTCCACAGTAAAGTCAATGTGACCTGGTGTATCGATAACGTTAAATCGAACCTTTCGTGAGAAATCTGTCTGTGGCATGTATGAAGGATTCCAGAAACATGTAATAGCGGCGGCGGTAATAGTAATACCTCGCTCTCGTTCCTGTTCCATCCAGTCAGTAGTGGTTTCACCATCGTGAACCTCTCCGATCTTATGAATCATACCTGTGTAATACAAAATACGTTCTGAAGTTGTTGTCTTACCCGCATCAATGTGGGCAATGATACCGAAATTACGAACTTTTTCGAGTGGATAATCGCGTTGCATAAATTAATTTAATTAATAAGAAGTACAGGTGATTCTATCACAGAACCCTGAAAAGTCCATAACTGATGGGCCATAAATAACAAAACACCCGTATACGGGTGTTTTGTTGTTCCCTCATGATGTAATCCCTAAAATCTCATGATTCCAATGATTGAGAAGAAGATGTATACAGCAAACAATATGAGGAGTATTGTTCCAAAACCGATCTTCCTGTGAGACTGATCTGTGGAAATCTTTTCTCTCTCAAGACATGTCATAACAATAATAAATGAAGAGAAGCTGATGAGAGCAAGAGATGCAAGTGATTTAAAGAGTACATTTTTATCAAGAATAACATCCCATATAGCAGAAACACCAATGAGTGCAAGGAGAGCTGCTGAAGCAATGAGTACAACAAGAACCACTTTACGAATAGACTTAAACATTGGATTAGGAACCTCAGGAACACCAGCCTCAGAACCAACATTTATAAATTTACTAGCAAATAGGACAACTACTGCAACGGTTGCGAGAAGCCCCAATGTCTCAAAAGACTTCCAGATAACATCCTTGTCAAACAAATCCCAAATTCCAAGTACAGAAATTCCCGTAAGGAGAATGACCATGACTATGAAAAACAAGGAAACTGAATTTTTAATCTTCTTCATAAAATTTATTAAGAATAAATAAGTAACACACTCTAGTATACAATAGAAAAAAGGAGCTGTAAGCCCCTTTTTTCCATACCCTACTATCAGGTGTATTACCACGCAAAGTGTGCAAATGCCTTGTTGGCTTCTGCCATCTTGTGTGTGTTTTCTCGCTTCTTCACTGCTTCTCCTTCATTCTTTGAAGCTGCAATGATTTCATCTGCAAGTTTTTCAGCAATACTCTTTCCTTTCTTTGAACGTGCTGCGAGTACAATCCACTTCATTGAAAGTGCCTGTCGTCGTTCTGGTCGAACTTCACGAGGAACTTGGTAATTTGAACCTCCAACTCGTCGTGATCGAACCTCCATCGCTGGAGCAGTGTTCTTGAGAGCTGCTTCAAAAACTTCAAGAGGATTCTCAGTCTTTGCCTTCTCTTTCAAAATCTCAAAACAATCATATACCACCTTTCGAGCAATACTCTTCTTTCCTGAATCCATAATGTAGTTTATGAGCTTTGAAACCTTAATATTTTCATATACAGGTTCAGGCTTAAGTATACGCTTATTCTTTATTTTTCTTCGCATATGTTTTTAGTTAAATATAGTGAGATTAAACTTAAGCCTTAGCTGCCTTTGGCTTCTTGTTTCCGTACTGACTTCGACCCTTTCGTCGCTTCTCTACTCCTGTAGCATCGAGAACACCTCGAACAACTGAGTATCGAAGACCTACGTCCTTTACACGACCTCCTCGAAGGAGAACAACTGAGTGTTCCTGAAGTGAGTGACCTTCTCCTGGAATATATGCTGTTACTTCAAGACCATTACTGAGTCGAACTCGGGCAATCTTTCGAATAGCTGAGTTAGGCTTCTTAGGAGTCTTTGTTGTTACCTTTATACATACACCACGCTTAAATGGTGATGGAAAAAAACGAGGACGATTTTTAATCGCATTGAAGCTTCGGGTAAGAGCAATAGATTTAGACTTTCGTGTAAATCGAGAGCGGTTCTTACGGATGAGCTGATTGATTGTTGGCATTCGTAAATATAACTTAATAATGTCGTAGTAGTGTTTGCTTCACCGGTAGAGAGACTAGATTGCCCCATACCGTGTTACTCACTTCTACGCTCTGATAATGTACGTTTTTTGAACGTGGAATCACTCTACCATACTATATACAAAAGACAAGCTAAACCCCAACAATCACCTTAAATATGAGAGGAATGATAGGTTCAACAAATCTCCAAAGAAAGAAGACAAGGAAGAGAAAGAAAAATATTGAATATTTCTCGAGAGTCTCTCGAATGATATTCATACGGGGAGAAAGTAGAGAAAAGAGAATCTTTGAACCATCAAGAGGAGGAATCGGAATGAGATTAAACACAGCAAGTACTATATTCACCGCAACGATATATGCGGATATATCTACAAACGAAGATGGTAAATCTACCCCGAAGAATCGAATCACGAAACCAAAGACCACAGCTATCACAAGGTTTGAAAGTGGACCAGCAAGAGATATATAGAACTCTCCCCATCTCCTGTCTTTTACGTTATATGGATTCCATTGCACAGGCTTTGCCCAACCAAATGGAAAACCAGCAAATGCTGTAATGATAGGGACAATGAGAGATCCGAATATATCGAGATGCTTGAGTGGATTAAGGGTAAGTCTCCCCTGTAGACGTGGGGTTGGATCACCTAGTAATTCAGCAACATAACCATGACACAGTTCATGTACCACAACGGACATAATAAGTATTGATATTGATATAATGAATGGGAGTGTTTCCATAAATATTGATTACTACTTGCAAAATATAGTGCTTATGATAGCATGACAAGCACTATGGCTAAAGTTTGTGCAATAACAAAGAGAGGATCAATGGTTGCTGGAGGGTATTCAAACGCTACCCGTGCTACTCAATTTAATCCTACAGGAATGGTTCGTAAGTACCCTAATCTTCAGAAAAAGAAGATTTATGTTCCTGAACTTAAGAAATCTTTTAATCTCACCATCTCAACACGAGGTCTTAAGACAATACAGAAACGAGGAGCATACGCAACACTTCGAAAAGCAGGAATTATAAAGTAAATATAAAAGACCACCATGAGGTGGTCTTTTATATTTACCACAGAACGTGTAGAGTGTACTCAGAAAGTAACAATCATGAAAATACAATGGAAGCGACGAGAATTGACTGCGAGTCTTCTCTTGAAAGAAAAACAGATACTCCTTGGCATGAAAATTGATGGGGCCCTTGCTGGGTTTCTCAATATGCCTGGAGGTCATATGGAAGAAAGCGATGAGGGACCAATCTCTGGATCAATTCGAGAATGTAAAGAGGAAACAAATCTCAAATGCATCGGGGGAAGAATTGTTGCAATTCTTTCAATTTGGAGAAAGAAGGAAAAGAAACATATCACTGTGTACGTTGTCTACCACCCTCAATATGAAGGCCGCCTCAAAAGAGACCCGAAAGAATTCTCCGAATTAAAATGGTTCCCTGTTGCCAATATCCCCTACGACAAAATGGCGCCAGGTGATGATGTGTGGCTTTCAAAACTTCTCAAGAAAATGAAAAGACCCCTATCAAAACCACTGAGAGTTTGTATTCGTTGCGGTGAGGATCGCAGAGACGTACAGAAGGTTTCACTCTACTAACACGACAGGAGCCATCCAGCTCCTGTTTTTTCTATCTCCTCCACTCCCTACCATTAGAGATGAGATGGGTTGTTTTTTCACGAGTGGTGAAGATGAAGTATGGGTGCAAGGAATCAATGAGCTGTTTAAAAACTTTTGCAGGAGAACCGGTATGAAAAAACTCAACGATAGAATCAGATATCTGTGGAGAGATGTATTTAAAAATATCCTTCTGTATAGTACGAGAGAGATTTCCGAGAAGATAGAGAGAGGTAGATTGATAGTGCAGTAATGCTCCGAGCTCAGGAGTACTTGTTTTGTTAAAATTAAAATCTTCATAAGGAAATATAATCTCAAGAGAAATATCTTTTGATATCTGTATTTCATCTCCTCGAGTAACTTCCACTACATGTATCTTCTGTGCATATACTTCTTTCATAAGGAGGGATAGTACAGTACTCGTTGCATGCGGATAAGGAATGATTACTGTATCAACTGAGTAGCGATGAATGATATCGAGAAGTCCTCCAATCTGATGTGGATGTTCACTAGGGACAACAATGGTATCAATCTTTCTCCTGTAAAAAGGAATTACTTTAGTAAGCTCTCGTATCACTTGAGTGTTCTGTCCCCCACCAATGAGTATGTACGAATGATCAGGGGTTCTCAAAAATACAGATCTCCCTTTTTCTAAACTAAAAAAATATATATGAAGAAGATTGTCTCTCTTCTCATGATGATATACATATATACTCAAATACATAACGAATGAGATGAAACATATAGTAGTTACTATCCATACATAATATTTTTTACTTTGTATCATGTTACAATCATCTCTATATTAGATAACACATATTAATCTATGAAACATTTTCAAGAAAAAACTTTTAACATTCCTCCTCTCAAGGGTATATCTGAAACAACAATTGCAGAACATCTAAAACTATATTCAGGATACGTAAACAATCTCAACAACACCCTCGATGGAAAACAAGATATCCGAAGACTTGGATTTGAATACAATGGGATGAGAAACCATGAAATATATTTCTCAAGCTTTGAGGGAGGTCCGCAAGAGATTTCTAATGGTTCACTTAGAAATCAAATTGAGAAAGATTTTGGTTCTTTTGATGCATGGCTTACACAGTTTAAATCTCTAGCACTCACACGAGGTATCGGATGGGTAATACTTTTCTATGACAGACAAGCAGAGTGTCTCATAAATTCATGGGTTGAAGAACAACACATAAGTCAATTACAAGACTGCTCAGTCATACTCGCTCTTGATATGTGGGAACATTCTTTTGTCGCTGACTATCTACCAAGTGGAAAAAAGAATTATGTAGAAGATTTCTTCTTTAATCTCAATTGGAAAAACATCGAAGGCAACTTTGTAAAGGCAATTAAATAGATTGTGTAACAGAGGATAACTACCCAGAATGGGAATTGTGGAACCTGTAGTGAAGCATATGGAATATGTGAAAAAATATTCACAATGAATAATTCATATGATAGGAGAATATGAGCAATCCAACCAGGAATATATGAGAGAGTTGTAGATATGAAACCAAATGCACCAGTTAAAAACACCATGAGCATAGTAAGGGGGATGATGGGAAGAACAAGGATATTTACAATCATACCAATGATTGAGAGCTGACCCATCATATAGAGAAGATATGGTGAAACAAAAACTTGTGTTGCACAGGTTGAAGCAACAAGTCCTCGTAACCCTAGATACTCAGGAACAAAACTAAGTTTCTTTTCAAAAGAAGAGGAGAGAAGTATAAGTCCAAGAGTGGCGAGAAAAGAAAGTTGGAATGATGGATCATAGAGAAGGATGAGAGGATTTTCAAACAACATGATGAGCCCAGCAATAAAGAGAGCTCGAGAGACATCATAATCTCTTCGAAACATTTCAGCTGTAAGTGCGATAAGTGCCATGATACATGAACGCATTACCGTAGCCCCACCACCCACAAGAATTCCGAATGCACAAATTCCACATGCACCAAGAAGTATTCCATACACCCGAGGAAGAAATGAGAGAACTCGACGAATTGAATCAGCAACAATTGTAATGTTGTAACCGGACAAAACAATAATATGAATTAATCCAACAATTCTAAATTGTTCAAGAAGATCTTTTCCAAGAGCATTCTTCTCCCCCACCACAAGACCACCAGCAAGAGCTGCATGAGGTTCACCTAAAACTTTTTTTATATTCTCTAGAAATTCATGTTTAAGAGAAAAAAGTTTTTTACGAATATTCCAAGATGTATTCTCAGAAATATTTTGTATGTCTGGTTTCTTCATCTCAAAATATATTTCATCTTTGAGAAGAAAATGAACGTAGTCGAAAGACCGTCCCCCATTACTTTTGAAATTTCGTGGGGAGATAAGTTTTCCATAAACTTTCAATGAATCACCAAAATTATATTTCTGATATCGATCAGTCTGAATCTTGATTCTAATATCGACATCCTCACCCTCAATCTCTATAACATGGAGGGTGAAGGTTTGATTAAAATCTTTGATGAGAGGTTCATCAGATATGACTCCTGTAACAAAATATAATTTCTCAGAATCAAAGTGGAATTCTTTATGAGAATGCGAATAAGATATATAGAAACGTATAATCAATGAGCAGATTATAGTGAGCAGGAAAAAATATCTTATGTATAATCTGTTCATCTTATAAGTAACCTATACCACATTCACTTCCATGAGATAAAGAAAATATCTCACCCCATAAGAGTAATAGAGGTGAGATAAAATCTTTCTAAAGAAGTTCTAAAATATTTCTAAAATCTTAGTTATGCAATCTTTACTGTATAGAGGTCAAGTACTCCGTCATAAAGTGAAGTAGGTGCATTATCAGCAAAACTTGTTGCGATAATATCACATCGTTCATTACCAGGATTATCTGCATGTCCTTTTACGTATGTCCATGTAATATTCTTGCCTTGAGAAGCACTGAGGAGACGTTCCCAGAGATCACGATTGAGCACATCTTTCTTTTGAGAATTCTTCCACCCCTTCTTCTGCCATCCAGAGATCCATTCCGTCATTCCCTTTATCACATATTGAGAATCAGAATACAGAGTGATTGGATGAGTAGCATCAGCGAGAGAAAGAGCCTCTATCGCACCCATAAGTTCCATTCTGTTGTTAGTCGTGAGAGAATCCCTTCCCCCAAGCTCTCGTACTGTATCGTGAGTGATAATGATTGCACCCCAGCCACCAGGTCCAGGATTACCCCGTGAAGATCCATCTGTATATATGATTGTTTTCATGAATATAGTATATCAATAATTCTAAGACGAAGCTCAGGTCTACCACGAAAATTAGATTTCTCCATTGAAGCAATGAGAGAAACTACATCACCCTGAGCCAAGAAAGAACCATCACCTTTTACAAACTGATCAACTGACATGAAAAAACCTATAGCAGTCACAATGAAACCATCCTCTTTCTGAAACTGTATTTCAAGATGATTCTTTTCTTTTCCAAAAGATTTAAGGGCGTATATCTTAATATTTTTAAAAAGAAAAATTGGCTTTGGATTTCCAACACCAAATGGAGCCAACCTATCAATATCACGAAAGGTATCCCATGTAACTCTCTCGAGAGACAGTTCCATATCAATATGAGATACAGGGGCATCTTTCTCTTCAAGATTTAGAAGATCAAATGCATCATTGAGATGATTGTCGAGATGATGTATCGCATCATGAGCCACTGCAAAACCACCAGACGCAGCATGTCCTCCGTATTGAGTGAAAACACCCTGTTGTACCTTGTTCATAATAGCGACAACACTTGTGGTTCCACCTGAACGACATGATCCCTTGATGACATTGTCACCATCTCTCCCCCACAAAAAAGCAGGCCTGCTGAATTCTTCAGCTAATGTATTGGCAACAAGACCAAGAAGTGATGGCCTCCATTCTGGATTACCAGCCACGATAACAGAACGAGGACTATCTCCATAACGCTCATGAATTAATTTCTTTACCTCTTTGACAAGTGCCGCAACTGTACCCTTTCTTCCATTGTTAATCTTGTCTAAATGTTCAACATGAATATGTGCCTCCACATCATCATCTGTAGAAAGAAGTTTAAATGCATCCATAGGAACACCCATACGAGAAGCCGCATTAATTCGTGGAGTTATCATAAACCCAATATCATCTTCAGTAAGATATCTCTGATTCATCTTGAGATGGGAAAGAAGTCTCATCAATCCCTTACGTGGAGATTTCCTTAAGACCATAAGTCCGTAATATGAGAGAATTCTGTTCTCCCCCACAAGAGGAACCATATCTGAAAGAGTTGCAATACCCACCATATCAAGAAGCCATTTTTCATGTCCCTCCTTCATATCAAATCGATTCTTTTTTAGAATAGCCTGAATGAGTTTGAAACCAACACCAGATCCACAGAGAATCTTTTCAGGATACACACAATCTTTTTGCTTGTGATCCACAATAGCAAAAGCGGGTGGAAGTTCATCGTGTGGTTCATGATGATCGGTAATAATGACATCAATACCGCCATCCTGCGCCTTACGCACAGCTTCGATATCAGATATACCACAATCGAGAGTAATAATGAGTGATATCTTGTCTTGTATAAAGAGATCAATTGCATCTACATTAAGACCGAAACCTTCATCATGACGATGAGGTATATAGTTTGAAAAATTAGAATACCCTATCTTCTTAAAAAAATCATGAAATATAACTCCAGCTGGTATACCATCAGCATCATAATCGCTATAGACCACAATCTTCTCCCCTTTCTCTATGGCATTGATAATTCTTTCTGCTGCCCTGTCAGCCCCCTGAAGGAGAGATGGGTCATGGAGCTTTGTGTAATCAGGATTGAGAAAAGAATGAGCTTCTTGAGATGAAGTAATACCTCTATGCACAAGAAGGTGACGGAGGAAATCTGAATACATGGTCAAATCTTTTAGAGAATCTTCTTGTGGAAGATCTCGTATTCGGTATTTAGTAGATGAGAACATAGGGACAATTTTACCATGGAGAAACTCTGTGGACCGTTGACTTGTATATATAAATACTGCATTATGAGATCAGACAACAATCAACCCAGAGATCTAATATGAGCCAAATTGACAGTATGTTCGAAAAATTGTTCGAAGGAGGAAGAAGGAAGCGACAAGAGAGAGAAGAACGAGAAGAACAGGAACGTTTGAAGGTGGCGAGGCAAGCACAAAAGAACCGAGAAGAAATTGAACAGATGATTGCCTCTATTGATCGAGAACTTTTGGGAATCTTAAACGACTCTAACCCGAATACACTTGAGTGCGTGGAAAGAGTCTTTCAACTTGGCATCAATAGTTGCCACACCATCGTGGACCTATTCGAATACAATGATGAAGTCAATGGGGGAGGTTTCAATGTCATCTTGAGAAAAGAACAGTCAAGATTTACCTGTGGTGTCATCTGGAATTACAAGGAACACGAGATGAACGTTAATCACGTGGTCACAAGGGATTTCGAAAAAGTAAAGGAATCTCTAAGGTTATTCGATGAACCTTATAAAATCATCGCAAAACTTGCATCTCTTGCTGCAGAGCACCTTCCCTCATAACAATGAGCGTAGTCACACCCGACGGATCATATCCGTCGGGCTTTTTTATCAATTCCTTTGTATACTATATCCATGACCAATGACACATGTATATTTTGTAAAATAGTGGCCCGACAGATACCAGCCCATATCGTCTATGAAGATGATACATTTTGTGCCTTTCTTGATATACACCCTCAATCACCTGGACATACACAGATAATCCCTAAAGATCACTATCGCTGGGTATGGGATGTTCCACATATAGAAAAATATTTCATCGTCGCACAGAAAATAGCTTTAGCTCAAAGGAAAGCATTTAATACTGATTTCATTTTAAGCAAGATAATGGGTGATGAAGTCCCCCATGCACATATATGGGTGTTTCCTAACAAAGAAGTTGTTGGGGATGCACAGGATTTTGAAACAAACAGAAATAAGATACTCGAGAATATCTAGACTGAAGTCTTTTCAAGAGCTTCAATACCAGGAAGAGTTCCTGAGGAGAGATAGTCGAGCATTGCGCCACCTGCTGTTGAAACAAATGTATATTTTCCCTCAAGCTTTAGTTCTGCAATAGTAGCAAGAGTATCACCTCCCCCGATAATAGTAGTAGCTCCACGCTCTGTTGCCTCTGCAATCATACGAGCTAATTCTAATGTTGGATTCTTAAAACCCTGTTCATATGCACCAAGAGGACCATTCCATAAGATATACTGGGCTTTTTGTATCTCATCTTTTAGAAGAGATACTGTCTTCTCTCCTGCATCCATTATCCTCCCCTCTTCAGTCACACTATCAACAGGCAAGAGAAGTTTAGGAGAATTAAAGTATCTCTCTAGATTAAAATTCTCTGGTGATACCATTGAAGTACCGATATCCTTCCCTTGTTCTTTAAAGAAGTTGTTGGCCAAAGCTCCTCCAACAAACACTTTGTCTGCAATACCCATAAATTTTTCAATGAGGGGTAATTTCGTATCAAACTTAGCGCCACCAAGCACAAAGAGGAATGGGTGGGTAGGATTGAACGCCGAACTTAAATTCTTAAGTTCACACTCAAACTGAATACCAGCATAGCTTGGTATATATTCAGTGATAGCTGAAATTGAAGCATGAGCTCGATGCGAAACTGAAAATGCATCATTTACATATATATCTGCAAGAGAAGCTAATTCCTGAGCAAATTTTCTATCATTCTTTTTCTCACCCTCAAAAGAACGTACATTTTCAAGAAGTACCACCTTCTCATTATGAGTTCGTATATTTCTATAATTTTTCTCAAATACGCACTGAATACCCAGATCATTAAGACGCTGTGCAACTGGTTCTAAAGTAGGGTTATCCTTAGTTTCAATATGACTCACGAGTATGAGTTGTGCTCCCCTTTCAAGAAGGTATGAGAGAGTTGGAATGGTGTGACGAATGCGGAAATCATCAACAACCACCCCCTTCTCTACAGGAACATTGAAATCACAACGAACAAGTACACGAACTCCATCTAGCTTTTCTACACTTCGAATATAGTTAATCATAGTTATATCATATCAACCGCCTTAAGAAGTTCTTTAAACCCAGGAATGTTTATACTCTCACGACCAACAAGAAGACCATCAACCTGACCTTGAACAAGAATATCTGGTGCATTACGGAAAGTAACTGAACCTCCATAGAGAACAGGAATTCTAAGAGCCTCATCATGACCATAGAGATCAGATATTACTTTCTTCACAAACAATCCCATTTCACGAACAGTATCAGGATTCATTGCTTCTTTTGCACCAATGGCCCACACTGGCTCGTATGCAATGATCATATTTCCAATATGTTTCCGAGCAACCCTACTCATTGAATCCTTGATTTGATTCTTGAGAGTATCAAGATATATCCCCTGTTCATCACGAACTGTCTCCCCAACACAGAGTACAGGATGAATTCCAGCCTCAAGAAGTGCTTCAGTCTTCTTTGAAATGACATCATCTGTCTCCCCACCCTTTCTTCGTTCAGAATGACCGACAATGACATGTGACACACCGAGATCCTTGAGCATATGAGAACTTACCTCTCCTGTATATGAGCCCTGAGTTTCAAAATATGAATCCTGAGCCCCAAGAAGCACCACTGGTGATTCCTTACTCTTCTTAGAAAGAATTCCAGTAAATACGAAAGGTGGGCAAGCGATAACTATTGTATGTTGTAATTGTGTGGCAACTTTCTTTGTTGCACGAAAAATACGTCGAGCTTCCTCACTTGTAAGAGGATTCATTTTCCAATTACCTATGATGATCTTTTTTTTCATGAAACTAGTATATCACAGGACTTTCCTCTATTTTATCTCCTCCCATGACAGAGTTGTATATTGATCAGATGTCAATGGAAAGCTTGGGGGTGGAGCATAGAGAAGATTACCATCGTAGATAATATTTCGGGTAAGGTATCCTGTGTTATCAGTATATGCAAATCCATATCTTCGATTACTACCGATCATACCGTAGAGGGTTATAACTGTTTGAACGGCATTAACCCCACAGTTATTTCCTGAGTAGTAGTATCGCCCTACTCGACCGTTCTGAGCAATAAGAGCGGCATCAACACGAAGAGTGTCATTGCTGAAGAGTCCTGTTGTTATATCTCCCTGAGCAATGAGCGCGAGAACATCTTGTCCATCATAATTTGTATACAACAAATCCTTGTTTATCATAATATCCTTACGAGTTGATGAGTTATCCGGAAACTTACCTGCAGCAATGGTAAGTCGAGCTGTATTGATCTGACCCTCAACCCACACATGATCTTCTACAAAAATGATTCCATTGGCAGGAAAGGTATAGTTCTGAAGAAAAGTCTGATTCTGTACACTCCATGTTCCCCACTCAGACTGATTCTGTGCATTGGTACAGTTATTAGGAGCTGAGGTAAGTGAAGTTACCTTGTATAAATCAAATGTATCATTTGTTTTTAATACAATACGATATCCCTGAGAACCTGATGCAGCAAAGTATCTTCCTCCTGATTGAGCATTGGTCTTCATTGTTGAAAGTTCAGTGGTAATACCAGTGAAATCAACTGCAGGAACAGGAAATTGTCGTCCAACTTGAAATACATCAGGGCGATTTGGTACAGCAGCTGGAGGGTTTGGATCAGTAGGGCTATCAGTTGTATATACACCGAAGCGATATGAGTTTCCGTTATCAGGATCAATATACTTGTCCTTTGCGCTTGTTACCACATTGTGAGCTACACCATCGAAACGAATACCGTCATTAGAATGTATAGGTCCATATACTTCAGTACCAGCACCGAAACGCATAACATCATTAGCCACAGCAGCAAACTTTGCAAATGAGGGTATTGCTAGTGTTGTTTGAATGGTGCGAGAAACTGAAGGATAGTCATTTACCGTACCCTTTGAACGAATTTTTACAAGAGTAGATCCTATAGGGGGAGGAGTAATGGTAAGAGCAAATTTCCCTATCACATTACCGTCCTTGTCTTTGAAGTCATGATAGAAGGGACCATTAGTTGTTGTAGCATTACCATCTTTGTAATCAGTGGGTGCATGGGCAAGATGCCATCGATAGTAATCAATACCTGCTTCTGCAATTTGAAATGCTTGTTCTCGTGCAGAAAGCTGACGGGTATCCTTAAGCATTGTCCCTCCCCAATTCACAAGTCCTGAGACTACAATGACAGAGATAACTCCAAATACGAGTACATTTACGAGTATGAAACCTTGTATGTGTATTTTTTTCATAGATTATCTTTTAAATTACGAAGACTTGTCTGAGAAGTATAGGTTCGAGGTATCGGCGAACGATTAGGGTCTGCATCAATGAGAAGATTTATCTTCACCAGACGTATACGAGTTATATCAAGAGGATATGTCATGGGACTACTTGTGCCTGCATATCCTGAATCATAATATTCAAAGAGAGGTGATGAAGAACTATTCTTAAGATTGATTGCAAGAGTTTTAAATGTCTCATTTGCAGAGTTATATACCAAAGGAGAACCAGTTGGTTTTACAACTCCCTTCTTGAGAGTTGTAGTGCCTGTAAGATAGTATCGTATTTGATCCTTTACCCCATCTCCATCGGTATCACTGAAGAATGTTATGGAACTTGTAGCTGCCTGAGCAATTGCATATGCACCGTTACTACTAGGAGATGTTACGCGAAGTTCAGCAATCATAGTACGGAGAATGGAACGCGCATCTTGTGCACTTGAGAGAGAATCTGCCGCAAATTTATTATTAAAAAATATATCCTTTTGAAACGAAGTGAGAGCAAGGACGATAATACTAGTGATACCAACAACCACGAGTAGTTCTGGTAATGTTACCCCTGTATTTCTCTGTAATAGATGCTTTTTCATATATTATGGTGAGATAATCATTTCTTGTTCCTTCCATGATGATGAGGAAATAGTAATATCTTTTTCAAGAATTGAATATCCTTGTTTTTGCACAGTTACTCGATATACTCCTGCAGCAAGTCCTGTGAAGATAACTTGTCCAGGAGGTGTGCACTGAGATGTGAATGTGAAAGCAACATCTGAAAGATTAGGGGTTACTGTTGTTGATGCTGTATGGAAAAATGCCTTGTAACGAACATAACGATCTCCATTATGGATAGATGCTATAGAGGAATTTGAGGTTGTATAGAACGACCCAGATGTTCCATCAGGACCCTTAAAATCCCATGTTGTTGAGGCGGTACTTGAAGCGTTTGAGGCAAATTGAAGTGCGAAGCTATCAGAACCAGCATCTGTTGGCTGATCAGCAGGAGTCCATATAAGGCTATAGAAGTTACTTGCAGAACCAGTATCGATAGTTGAGGATTCAAATGATCCATCTGAAGCATAATTACCGAATATATCCTTGAGAGTCACTTGTCCTGAGGGAGTGGTAACACTTACATGTCCATCATCAGTGAAATACTTAGTTGTATCTATATAGTCATCCTGGCCACTCCCCCCATTCCAAGCTGTTTGATTGATAAATCCCCTATCAGTAGTCTTCGTATCAATAGTTGAACCATTGAGAGAAAGAGTTACTTGAGCCCCAGTTACAGGAAGTAGTGTTGCGCTATCCTTTACTGTAACAAGGATACTCTTTGAGTCCTTTGGAGCTACGATAACTGAAACATTATGATTTCCATTAGGATTGAGACTGATAGGATTAAGGGGATTGAGACCAACAACATCATATACAGTATCCATACCAGTAAGAGTATATGCATCCCATTCCATACTTGCGTTACTATATACCCCACTTGCATTAGTAGCTAAGGCTTGAGAATATTTTGGCAAAGAAACCCCAATAGTCTTTGCTCCAACAAGAGCAAAATCCATAGTAGGAACAATGGAACATGTAGGTGTCACACTATTGAAAGTTACTGTACTCAATTGGTCGATTGCAAAACTCACCTGACTTACCTGTTGTATAACTACAGTAACATGGGGTTTTGTCGGTGATGGATTACCTGCATCAGCCGCATATGTTCTGTCAGTAGAATATCCAGCCTTAGTTACGGTAATTTCATATGCAGAAACCCCTGGAGGAGCATCGATAATTTGAAGCATACCATTTGCATCAGTAACATCATCAATCACAATACGTGGACTTATCACATTGTTTTCAATATGAACCTGAGCGTCAGGTACAGCAACACCATTCGCATCAAATACGCGCACAAAGAGGGCTCCATTAGTTGAAGCGGTTTCAAGATTCTTTGGAGCAACAGTTGTTGTGAGAAGTATTGGTGAGAAATTCTTACATGTAGGACATGTTACTTCAACCTCAACCAACTTGTTGTCAGCTGGAGATATATCATTAGGAGTTCCTCCAAGAGTTCCATCGAAGGTTTGATCAACATTTCGTATTGTTGTAGTCACAACATATGAAACCCCACCTCGAACAAGGTTCTGAACATGTGGAACCTTACCTCGTGGAAGACCATTCTGAACTCCAACATCAGAATATGGAAGATTTCTTACAATCTCAAACTGTTCATTAGCAAGATTAAGGCCAAGAATCTTGTATTGATTCTGACTAATGAGTGCAAAAAGACTTACATATGCTTGATATGAAGCAAGGGCAATGATGAGAAAGAGAGCGACACCTACCAGTGTTTCAACGAGTGTAAAACCGTGAAATTGTAGTTTTTTGTTAAATAACATTGACGAGAGAGTACATAGGAGAGATCATGGATATTGCAAAGAATCCGACCGCCGCACCAATCACAACCATGAGCACTGGTTCAATGATGGTAGACATATCCTTTGTTTTTTGATCAACGTCTTCCTCATAGAATGTAGCGACACCCATAAGCATTTCACCTGTTTTTCCTGTCTCCTCCCCCACACTTATCATCTCTCCAAGAAATATGGGGTAGAATTTCTCATTTTCTGTAAAAACTTTTGATATTGGCTCTCCCTTCTCTATCGTATCTGCAGCACGGGCAAGAATTGCCTTGTAATGAACATTCTGAAGAATATCCATAGCGATATGAAATGATTCAACCATATCCACACCTGAACTTAGTAGTGATGAGAGGGTTCGAGCTGTTCGCGCTGAATTCACCTCCTTTATAATGAGACCAATAACAGGAATTCTTAGGATGGCATAATGAATGAAACGTTTTCCTGAAGGCCTTCGTGACCAGAGACGTAGACCTACAATGAATGCAACAAAACCGAGGAATACATAGAATCCATGATCTCGTATGGTGTTACTCATAAACAGAACAAAACGAGTAGACATAGGTAGATCGAGATTAAGTTCGGTAAAGGTTTTCATCAATGTTGGAACGATATAGGTCAACATGAGAACCGCGATAATGAGCATGACAATGAATATGATGGATGGGTACATCATGGCCCCTCGAACTCGCCTCTGAAGTGCGTAACTCTTGTCCATTTGAATAGCGACAATTTGAAGTGATTGAGCCAATGTTCCACTTTTCTCTCCTGCAGACACCATGGCAATGAAAAGAGGAGAGAATACATCTTTAAATTCTCTCATTGAATCACTGAGAGTTTTTCCTTCACTAATTTTGTCCTGAAGAGACTTAAGAACTCTTCTTAATTCCTTGTTTTTTGTCTGTCTTTCCATAACAGAAAGAGCACGAGACATGGAAAGTCCTGCAGTGATCATGGAACCGAGATTACGAGCAAACGTAATCTTTTCCTGTGTTTTTATCTTACTCAAAACAGAAAAAGAGAAATTCAATTTCCCTAAGAGACCTGACTTGGCACCCTTTTCTTGTACATTGAGAACCTCTTCCCCAGATTCCTTGAGGAGTCGATAGAGTTCATAGCGATCTTGAGCATCTCTCTCGCCTTTGTAAATTTCTCCTGTTGGTTTTTTTGATGTATACGTAAAGTGTGTCATAGAACTATTCTGAAATTACTCGTAATACCTCCTCTATCGTTGTATTTCCCTGGACTGCATTGAATATACCGTCTTCTATCATGGTAAGCATCCCCTCTTTCTTAGCCTGAGCCTCAATCTCCGCAGACGTTGCTCCTTTTATAATCAACTCCTTAATACTTGGACTTACCTTCAACACCTCGTGTATACCAACTCGACTCTTGTACCCATCATCCCCTTCTTTCCCAGGAACAGGTTTCCAGAATGGAATCTTTTCCCATGTATCATTCGCCTTTACTATCTTTTCCTCTTTCAAGGCTTCGAGTACTCGATCAAGATCAACGGTCTTTGCAAGAGAAGCTAGTTCTGCCTTGTTGAGAAAGAATTTTTCTTTTGTATCAGAAAGACGACGAACAAGACGCTGTGCAATGATGACATTAAGAGTTGAGACAAGGAGAAATGGTTCAATCTTCATATCGAGAAGACGAGGAATTGCACCCGCAGCACTGTTTGTGTGGAGAGTTGAAAGCACAAGGTGACCTGTAAGGGCAGCGTTTACCGCCAAAGCAGCTGTTTCATTATCTCGAATTTCACCCACCATGATAATATCTGGGTCTTGTCGAACAAGAGTTCTGAGCCCTGTTGCAAATGTGAATCCAATTTCTGGTTTTACTTGAGTTTGATTTACTCTCTTCATCTGATATTCAACAGGATCTTCGATAGTTGAAATATTTACATCAGGGGTATTGAGGATATCGAGAATGGTATACAACGTAGTTGTTTTTCCAGATCCTGTGGGACCAGTGGTGAGAATCATACCTGTTGTTAATTTCGTTGCTGAATGAATACGTTCATTAGCTTCTCCATGGAAACCAAGATATTCCAAGGTAAAACCTGAGGCAGTTTCTCGCAAAAGACGCATAACCGTCTTTTCTCCATAGTATGTTGGCAGTATAGAAACACGGAAAGAAACCTTCTCATTATTCATATCCACTTTGAAACGTCCATCTTGAGGAAGTCTTTTTTCATCAAGCTTTAAATTTGCGAGAACCTTGATACGAGCCGTTATCGATGGCTCAGCATTCTTAGGAAGAACCATGGCATCATGAAGAAGACCATCGATTCGATAGCGAACAAGGAGCTCATTTTCCATAGGTTCTATATGAATATCAGAAGCATCTTGGAGAATGGCGTGTTTTAGCAATGTATCAACAATACGAACAACGGGAAGATCTTGTGCAATTTTCTTAAGATCTTCTTCAGACGTGGCTTGTCCCGTTTCTTCAGCGATGGTCTTGAGAGTTTCTGATTCTTTCTGAATGAAATCTCCGAATTCAGCCTTGAGACTTTTCTGATATTGAATGAGTGCATTTTTAATAGATTCACCATCAGTCAATCGAGGAAGGATTTTGAGATTTACTTTCTTCTTTACGAAATCAATAGCGGAAAGATCATCAACATCAAGCATAGCAACCTCAAGTGATGATTCTGTACTTTTAAACGCAACGATATTATGTTTACGTGCTACAGGCTCAGGAATGAGTGAGAGAGTTTCGGGTGGTATTTTTCTAGTTTTGAGATCAACGAAAGGAATTCCAAGCACATATGCCTGCATTCTACGCAAATTATCCGCAGTAATTTTTCCTTGATTCACCAAGATATCACCGAGTCGAGCACCTCCTTTCTCTGCTTCCCTTTGAGCAGACTCAAGATCCTCTCGTGATACAAGATTAGAATCAAGAATGAACTTATTAAGCTGTGAATCTTCAATATACATAGATCTCTTTACCCATCTATTATATCAAAGTAAATGAGGAATGAACTGGGGACAAATATATTAAAAGCAAAAAACCACGACATCCGAAGATGGCGTGGTTTGCGCGCTGAACCCCAATGGGGGGGTCAGTATAGACCAACAATTTTATAATTCTTCCGACCAAACACTCCATAGAATCCAGAGTCGGAACGAAATGTCTCGTTAAGAGGAATACATGCCCCAGGAACCGGAGTTGGTTCAAACAAAACACCCTTAGCACTCTGCCCTTCCTCCCTCATAAAGGTAAGGTAACCAGCAGCAGAAGAGAATGTTTCGTAAGAAGGTCTTTCAAATCCCTGATACACATCGGTTGTGTACGTGGTTGCTAAACCAAAACGAACGGAGTTTCCATTGATGAATGCTTTGTCCAGAACAACGACCATGTTGTTGTTGAGATAGGCAATGTTTGACTCAGGGACAAGAAACGATTGCTTCTTCTTCCCCGAACCGAGCGTCACCGCAACAGCATTTGTTGTTCGAGTCATAACATACGCCACACGATCAGTCGATCGCAAGATCGCACTTACTCGTGGAGGATTCCCCGTGTACACAGGAGGAGGGTTTGTCTTTGCATTGTAGCCAGGACCAGTAACACTGAATCGTAAATTACCAAGTGAGTTTGATGTCACGAGGAACAATAGATCCAAGCCGGAAAAGGCATTCTCTGCTAAGATAACAGCTTTTTGACCAATTGCTGTCCTGAATGAAAGAGTTTCTTTCTCCGTAAACCATTTAGAGAAGTTGAAACCCTTGATATACCGACCATCAAGACTTCGATAGTTGTCTGAGTAGTCGATTTCAATCACGAATGGATTAATGATGTAGGCTGATCGAGGCAGTACCTGAGGTTCTGGAATATCCACGACCTTAAATTGAACTGACTCGTACGGCCCTTCATTACCAAACAACCTGACAAGAAAAGCTTTTTTGTCCTTGTCATAAGGACTAGCCTTCATGTTCAACCTCTGGCCTGTGTAAGGCCCTTGGCTGAATTCGATCGTTTCATATTCATCAATGGGCTGGTTCATTTGAACCAGAAACATTGCTGATGGATTATCCCTCGGATTGAGGGAGTAGAAGATTGTCCAACCTTCCACTAAAGTTTTTTCCCTTCCAACAACGGTACTCGCTAGCGAAAACGCAAGTACCAGAACCGCTGTCAAATAAGTATTCACTGGAGCCTTTCGTTGTATTCACACAAACGGAATTGTCTATGTGCTCTAGTGAAAAGGATACAATTTTTTTATATAAAAGTCAACAACACTACCTGTTAATAAAAAATCCCCCGTAGTTAGGGAGATTTTTTATAATTTAGAAACAAATTGCTGAACAGGTCGCACCATCTCCCGTGGTCCCTTCAGCTGTCATGCTCCAAGAATCCAATTGAGGACTATAATCAATTCGGCATCCTGCACCCAGTGTACCTCCATCACTTACAGAAACCTTTACCCTCGTAAGGAAACAAGCTGAGAAGTGATCATTTGTTGTACCAAGTGGCATAGTTTCTGTACCATTAAGTTTTGTCATTGTGTACGTCATTGAGGCATTAATACCTGGTTTTTGCCATGACGCTACACCGCTAGCATCAGACGTAAGAACCTTTCCAGCATCATCAGTAGGTGTTGAATCTACAAGTTTAAATATTTGAGTAGTAAGACTTTGCAATATCAATCCCCCACCCTTTGTTTGTAGAGTTGGACCAACGTTAAGGGGTGCATCACAACCAGGATTACCAGCAGTACATGTAGGAGGAGCAGTGAGTGGTGCTGAGTAGTCAGCAAATATATACCCTACTCCAACACTGAGTATAAGTCCGAGTACGATTGCTTTGATTGTTGATAGTATATTTGTATTTTTCATGTTTTTTGTTATATAGAGTTGATAATTCGTATTCTTTCTTCTTCACTTAGTGGTTGTATATTTTTTGTCTTTGTATTTATATCTGCCAATATCTTCTTTCTCTGATCATCTGTGATTGTTGGTATTTTTGCTGAGGCAGTATTGAGTTCCACAACAATCCTAGCTCTTTCTGCTTCAGAAAGAATAGTATTTTTAGATGGTGGAGCTTCCTGTGCAATCGGCTGGACTTGCTGTATTTGATAGTAGAGCACAGACCAAACTACAACAGAGAGTGCAACTGCTGAATAGAGTAATCGCAGAGGATGGAAATGATTTTTTTTCATATTTTGAGGATCCATTGAAACTGTTTCTAGAAATTGAGCTGGCATACCCTCTATTATATTCCCTTAACGATGTGAACACCAGCATAACTTGTGGATATTCTCAAAATATGATAGAGTATCGTGGTCTGAAGTTCGCGCAGTTAAGTCTGTTCGCGGGCTATTTTTTTAGAAAAATTACAAGATAGTACAATTAAATATATGTTTGATCTAAAAGTTATACACTCAGTTCTTGAACAATTACAAGAAGAACGAGGGATTCCTAAAGAAAAAATGCTTGAAGCCATAGAGCTTGCTCTTGCTACAGCATACAAAAAAGAATACGGTAAGAAAGGCCAGATAGTACGGGCTGTTTTTGACCAAAATACTGGTAAAGTTGAATTTTATCAGGTTAAAATCGTTGTCGATGAGACAAAGGTCATTCTTGATGAAAATGAAGAAGAAGGTGATCTTACCAATATCGCTGAGGAGAATATTCGAGTTCGATTTAATCCAGAACACCACATTCTCATTGAAGATGCACAGAAAATTAAGAGAGATGCACATCTTGATGATGAGATAATCTTCCCTCTTGAACAAAAAGATAACTATGGACGTATCGCTGCTCAAACAGCAAAGCAGGTTATCATCCAGAAAATTCGAGAAGCTGAAAAAGTTTCAGTTATGAGTGAGTACGGCCAGAAAGAAGGAGAAATTGTATCAGGAACAGTGCAGCGTGTTGAGCGAGGTAGTCTCTTTGTTGATATGGGACGAGCTGTTGGTATGCTCCCTTATGAAGAGCAGATCCCTACTGAGCGATATAAGCAAGGAGAACGTATTCGTGCATATCTCTATGCAGTTGAAGAGGGACCTAAGGGAATCATATTGAAACTCTCACGTTCTCATCCAAAATTTCTTTCAAAACTCTTTGAAATTGAAGCTCCAGAGATAGCTCAGGGAGTAGTAACTGTTAAGGCAGTTGCTCGAGAAGCTGGTTCACGATCAAAAATCGCTGTATCTTCTACTGATTCACATATTGATCCAACAGGATCACTCATTGGTCAGCGTGGAGTACGTGTAACTACCGTTATGAGTGAACTTGGTGGTGAAAAGATTGATATTATCGAGTGGCATGAAGATCCTGCTCGCTTTATCGAAGAAGCTCTCTCTCCAGCCAAGGTTCTTAGAATTGATCTTAAAAATGAAGAGAATAGAGCAATTGTACACGTTGCTGCTGATCAACAATCTCTTGCAATTGGTAAAGGAGGACAAAATGTACGACTTGCAGCAAAACTTACTGGATGGAAAATCGACATTCAATCAGTAGACACACCAGCCCCTGCTGAAGAAAAGTCTGAGGAGAATTAATAGCACTATATAAAGAATATACCATGCATGTACTTCATGATATCGAACCAGGAACAGTTGATAGTATCAATGTTATCATCGAGATTCCTAAGGGTTCTAAGAATAAATACGAAATAGACAAGAAAACAGGGATTATAGCTCTTGATCGTGTTGCTCATACATCACAGGACTTTCCTTTTGATTATGGCTTCGTTCCTCAAACTCACTGGCATGATGGAGACCCACTTGATGTTGTAGTCCTTACAACATACCCCCTCTTCCCTGGTGTACTCGTACGCGTACGACCAATAGCAATCATGGGAATGCTTGATAGTGGAGACAAAGATGACAAAATCATCGCAGTTCCTGTAGATGATCCTCGCTGGGATGACGTTGAGGATATTTCAGACCTCAATACACACACCATGCGAGAAATTGAACATTTCTACTCTACCTACAAGAAGTTACAGAACAAAGAGGTTGTTGTTAAAGACTTTGCTGGAAAAACAAAAGCTGAGGAAGCCTTCACATTAGGGGTTCAAATGTACAAGGACAAGCATAGTAAGAAATAAATAGTATACATAAACAAAAAAGCTTCTGTACAAGAAGCTTTTTTGTTATACTTATACACGTTACACTCATTGTAACCTTACTAGGTAATGAATTAATTTTACATATGAATACAAAAATATTAAAAACTCTTATGTACATTGGGGTTTTGGCTCTAGCCCTCCAAACTCTTCCTGTACACGCTGACGAAGACTCAGCAACATCATCTGAAGGTAATAAGGGGCGTCTCGAGGCTCGATTTGAGAAAAATAGTGATGTTCGAAATCTAAAGATCGAAGACAAGAAGATCAAAGAAGCTGCAAAGCTTCAGAGAGAAGAGGTTAAAGATATGCGCAAGGATATCAAAGATGATCGAAAGGAAGACATGAAAGATCTTCGTGCCTCATCTACTATGGCAATGAAGGATCTTAGAGCTTCAACAACTCTTAAATTTAAAGAAATTAAGGGAGAAAAGCGAGAAATTGCAAAGAAAATGAAGCGTGATGCATTCCAAATTCGAAAGGATGCTCTTGTAAAGCAACTTAATCTCTCAATCAAAAACCTTTCTGATATTCGAACAAGAATAAATGAGAGAATAGCAACAGCAGAAGCAAGCGGAAGAACAATGACAGAAGCAAAAGCTGCCCTTGTCATTGCAGATGAGAAACTTGCAAAAGCAAAGATTGCTGTAGATGCATTTGCAGCACTTTCAATCTCAACAGGAACAACAACAGGAACTTCTACACCAGAAGTTGATCTTGAAAAACCTCGAAAGGTTGGAGATGAGGCTATAAAGGCAGTGAAGGAGGCTCGAGAAGCATTTGTAAAGGTTGTAAAAGCTATTGCACAAGCAATGGGACTCAAGGAAGGAAAGACTCCTTCTCCATCAACGACAACAACAGTAACTCCAAGTCCAACAACTTCTGCTTCACCTTCAACAACAGCATCCCCTACCCCAACTAATTAATATTAAAGAATATATATTATGGATAACATGACAACACAAAACTCAAGTGGAATGATGAATGGACTTCCACCAGTAGGACAGAAAGATCGAAAGATCGGCCCTATCGTAGGAGCTCTCATCATTATCATACTCATAATAGTAGCTGCTTTGTATTTCTTTGGTAAGAAGATGGATACAACAGAAGTTACCCCTTCTACAGAGTCTGTAGTGACCACAACAACCGAATCTACTGATGAAGCGACACTTTCAACATCAACAGATACAACATCTCTTGAAGCTGATCTCAATGCACAGCTCAATGATGTAGACTATAGTTTCTAAGTAACTACCACGTAAGATTACAATCAAAAGAAGCCTCATTGGGGGCTTTTTTTGTTTGTACTTGCCAAAAGCTACATATAATGTAAACTTTGAAAATCATGCAAAAATTACAAAGCACAATCAACAAACTCGACAAATCAAGAATTGAAATCGTGGGGACAATCCCTGTAGAACTCTTGAATTCATACCGTTCAAAAGCATTACAATCAATAAATGATGAAATAACGGTTGATGGATTTAGAAAAGGTAAGATTCCTGAAAATATACTCATATCAAAGGTAGGAGAAATGACTATTCTTGAGGAAATGGCTGAATTAGCTATTGGTAAAGCATATCCTAATATTGTTTTAGACAATAAACTTGATGTTATAGGGCGCCCTGAAGTACATATTACAAAGATTGCAAAAGATACACCTCTTGAATTTAAGATTGTTTCAACAGTAGTTCCTGATGTTACTCTTGCTGATTACAAGAAAGTAACAAAAGATACCCTATCAAAGATAGTTGAGGAGACACCAACAGCATCAGATGAAGAGGTTGAGAAAGCACTTCTTCGAATACGAAGATCACGAGCAAATCATGAAAACCATGATCATGATGAGAATATGACTGAAGAAGAGCACAACAAGCTCATTGACGCTTCTCTTCCTGAAGTAAATGATGAATTTGCACAGAGTCTTGGAGATTTCAAAGATGTTTCAGATATGAAAGAGAAGATTAAAGAAGCACTTATCTCTGACAAAAAGAGCCAAACTCGAGAAAAGAGACGTATTGCGCTATCAGACAAACTTGTTGAGGAATCAACTATCGATATACCTGATATTCTTGTAGAAAGTGAATTACGTAGAATCGAGGCTCAATTTAACGATGATATTTCTCGTATGGGTGTATCTCTTGAAGACTACCTCAAGCATGCAAAGAAAAGTATTGAGGATATTCGAAAGGAATGGAGACCTCATGCAGAAAAGAAGGCACGATTACAGCTTGTACTTAACAAAATTGCTGATGCTGAAAAAATTACAGCAGATCCAAAAGAAATTGAGGAACAGGTTAATCATATTATTGAACACTATAGTGATGCAGACAGAGACAGTGCATATGTTTATGCAGATACTGTACTTACGAATGAAAAAGTATTCCAGTTTCTTGAGAATCTCTAAAAAACAATTTGAGACAGTGTTGCGATAACGGCAGTTTCTGCCCTCAACACTTGTTTGCCGAGTGAAACAACCCTTATCCCCTTCTCGTGGAAAAGGGTTGTTTCATTTTCAGTCCATCCTCCCTCAGGCCCTATATACATTCCTTGTATATCTGTAAGGACATCATGGGTAAATTTCGAAGCCATCGTATGCCACACAATAGATGGAATGTCTTTGTATGTAGTAACCGCTTCATCTAACGAGATGATTGGATGGAGTTTGGGAATATGTGAACGTCCAGATTGTTCACTTGCCTCACGTATAATCTTCTCAAGACGTTCAAAATTAAGGTTTTTCTTTTCACTTCGTGCAGAAATTATGGGAACAATATGTGAAACACCAAGTTCAGTAGCTTTTTCAGCAATCCATTCAAAAGTATCTTTTTTAACGAGAGAGGCGAAAAGATATACATCTTTTGTAAGGGCTGTTTCATTCTTTGTTACACCGACAATGGATACAGTTACTGAATTATCATGAAAATCACTAATTGACGCTGTAATATCATAGCCACTTCCATCAAAGAGGATAATTGACTCGCCTCGATTTAACCGAAAAACGTTCTTAAGTTGATGATATAACTCAGAAGAGACGATTGAATGGGAGCCCGAATGAGGCACAGAATCATTAGTGTAAAATCTATGAAGTTTCATATACTGTAGTATACAGAACTCTACAAAATTTGCTAAATATGAAACTTAGGGTATTATTTCACATATGTTAATACCAACAGTTATAGAAAAGACAAATTTTGGGGAAAGAGCTTATGATATCTATTCACGCCTTCTTAAGGAGAATATTATCTTCCTTGGTGGTCCAATTGATGATCATCTTGCAAATATCATCATTGCGCAGCTTCTTTTTCTAAATGCCGAGGATTCAAAAAAGGACATTACACTCTATGTAAACTCTCCAGGAGGTTCAGTAACTGCAGGACTTGCCATTATTGATACCATGAACAATATTAAAAATGATGTATCAACTGTCTGTGTTGGGGTTGCAGCATCTATGGGAGCCATTATTCTTTCATCAGGAGCTAAGGGAAAGCGTTTTGCTCTCCCAAACTCAGAAGTTATGATTCATCAGCCACTTGGAGGTGTAGAAGGACAGGCTTCAGATATTGAAATCACCGCAAAACACATACTTAAAATACGGGAAAATATCAACAAAATGCTTTCAAAGAACACAGGACAACCAATTTCAAAGATTGAAGAAGATGTTGATCGTGATTTCTTTATGAGTGCTGAAGAAGCAAAGAAATACGGAATTATCGACAAAGTATTGCTCTAACTCGACAAATTGAACTCCCTGTTATACTATGAGGCTATTACTGGAATTAATTTACCGTAGCTTCCTTTTCCGTATATAGACCAAACCTTAATGAATCAAATTCCTCATTCTGCCATGATTTTTTACACGATTAGATTGATACATTACACCAACGTCTAAAGAGAGGCGAAGTTGCATTCGCATATGACATTAAAAGTAGTAGCAACGCTGTTAAGTATTGCAGGAGTTGCAGGAGTAGCCATCGGCTACTACCTCCGACTCATCATTTCGCTCGGAAAAAAGGGCTCAATGGAGCTCGAGATAAAGGAAATGCTCCTTTCGGCGAAAGAAGAAGGCAAGAGAATAGTTACAGAAGCAGAGACAAAAGCACAGAAGTATATTGAGGATGCCCGAAGTGAAGTACGAGAGAAAGAGGAGAAAATTGAGCAGACAGAAGCTCGTATTATAAAAAAAGAGGATATTCTTGATAAGCGACAGGCAGATATTGATGCTGAAGTAGAACATATTAAGGAAAAAGTAGCTGAAATCAAGACAATACGAGAGAGGGCTGATAAACTTGAGCATGAAAAAACTCAAGCTCTTGAACGTATTGCTCGAATGAGTTCGGAAGATGCTCGAAAAGAACTCATAAAAACCATTGAGAAGCAGAGTGAGGAAGATCTTCTTGTTCGAATACAGAAACTTGAACAATCTGGAGAAGAAACTCTTGAGAAAAAAGCTCAGTCCATACTAGCAATATCGATACAGAGACTAGCAAATTCTGTTGCCTCAGATGTAATGTCTACATCGATAACAATTCCTAGTGATGAGATAAAGGGTAAGATTATCGGAAAAGAAGGAAGAAATATCAAGGCATTTGAACGTATGACAGGTGTTGAAGTCATCGTTGATGATACTCCTGGAACCATCACCATATCTTCATTTGATCCTGTACGACGACATATTGCCAAAATCGCCCTTGAAGAACTCATTAAGGATGGACGTATACAACCTGCAAAGATTGAGAAAGTTGTAGAAGAATCACAACAATCAATTAACAAAATCATTAAAGAGAAGGGGGAACAAGCTGCGTATGAATGTGGAGTTATAGGTCTCGACCCTCGAGTACTTCTCATACTTGGACGATTACATTTCCGTACAAGTTATGGTCAGAATGTACTTCAACACTCTATAGAAATGGCCCATATAGCAGGTATGATAGCTGAAGAAATAGGTGCTAATGTTGCCGTTGCAAAAGCGGGAGCCCTTCTCCATGATCTTGGAAAAGCTCTTGATCATGAAGTAGTTGGAACCCATGTTGAAATTGGTAGACGTATTCTTCAAAAATTTGGTGTCAATGAAGATATTGTGAAAGCAATGCAAGCCCATCATGAGGAATATCCTTATGAAACCATTGAATCCCGCATAGTTCAGACCGCTGATGCAATATCAGGGGCTCGCCCTGGTGCACGAAGAGACAGTATCGAAAATTACCTGAAGCGTCTTGGCGACCTCGAAGCAATTGCAAATAGTTTCCCTGGAATTGAAAAATCATACGCTCTTCAAGCTGGCCGTGAAATACGTATTTTTGTTACACCAGAACAAATAACTGATCTTGAGGCAAAGAAAATGGCCCGTGATATAGCATTAAAAATTGAGAAGGATTTGAAATATCCCGGAGAAATTAAGGTCACTATCATACGAGAAACTCGTGCAGTTGACTTCGCTCGATAAAAATAGTCTGATTTTTTGCCCATTGCATGAAATACGGCTTATTATATAATTACTAGCGAGGTTAGATTCAATTATCACTAAATTAAATATACAAAGTATGAATAAAGCAGCAATCGTAGATGCAGTACACGCAGTTCTTGGAGGAACAAAGGTTCAAGCAGAACAGGCTGTAGAAGCAATGATCAACTCAATCATCGATTCTCTCAAGAAGGGTGACGAAGTTTCAATCGCAGGTCTTGGTATCTTCTCAGTAAAGCAGAGAGCAGCACGTGAAGCTCGAAATCCTCGAACAGGAGAATCAATCAAAGTTCCAGCTATGAAGGTTCCTAAGTTCCGAGCTGCAAAGGCTTTGAAGGACGCTGTTAAATAATAAAGTCTCGCTCGAGCTTTTATTAACAAAAATACCGCCATAAAGCGGTATTTTTTGTTATCCCTGTGGCTCTCTCAACTCCCCCATTCCCTCAACCAATTCCCTAATTTTTGCCGAGTATTTAAGAAAATTTTCTCTATCAGAGCTGAATGAAATACTAGCTGTCTTGTTATTACCATTAAGATAATATATGTCTGTCATCTTGTCCCGATCGCGTACCTGTACATGATAGATACGTGTATTGGATTCGGTAACAATCGTAATTCCTCCTTCAACATGCTGACTTAATAGGACCTCACTCATTACAACACCTGCATCTTTTTGATTTTCAAAAAGAGTTTCGGCATTAAATCTTTCAGTGCTTGTTGCTATATATATGGTGATATCAGATATCGGACTATTTTCTATATATTCTCTTGGGGTAAGGATCATTCCTTGATTATCTGGATCTCCTTCTATTTCTTTTATCTTCCAATTTTCTATCCATTCGGGAACATACCAAGCAAAGGCACCATGAGCAAGATATCCGACGATATGAGCGTTTCCAGATAGTGTATTACGAGTTTCTTGATTAACCTCAAAGAGATAGTCGAAAGATTTTGGTATAACGCTTACAGGCTCCCCTTCTGATATTAATACATCTTTTACCTCAATGGTTGATTGACCTAGTTCCGTATGTTTCAATTTCTGTATCTTATAAATCAAGATACCTGCAAAAACTATTACTAAAAATAGTATTGATATGGATATTTTCTTATTCATTATTTTATATTATCACGAACACCAGATAATGAAATACAACCTACGAATTATATGTGCGGGATGGGGGAATCGAACTCCCGACAACAGTTTGGAAAACTGTAGTTTTACCACTAAACTAATCCCGCATGTATTCAACTTTCGAATAAAACTATACTAGCAAAGAATCAAAAGAGAAACAAGACTCTCCCCTACTTCTTCTCTTCGTGATTATGCTCTACAGCATTCTTGATCTCATCAACCTCCCTCTTTATCTCCTTTATCGTAGATGTAAGTTCGGCAAGACTCCCCTCTTCTTGCTGTATTTCCTTCTCTGTCTTCTCAGTTATTTTCTTTTGCTGCTTCAATCCTGACGAAAGAATACTGTCTCCAATGAAATGTGAAACAAAAAGTCCTGTTGCAAGGAGAACAAATGCAACGATGATCATATTTACGGGTTCGTAGAAAAGAAAACCGAGCACTCCCCCACGCGCTTGTAACATATCAGCTGTATGCCAGACACCACGCCAGAAAAGTACTATAGCTGTTGCGCCTATGAGGGTGTAGATAATGGGAAATTTACTGAGCTTTCCTCGTATATGATCTTCAAATTTGTCAAAAAAGTTTACTATTTTCTTCATCATCGTGTCGGAGCGCCGGGATTCGAACCCGGAGTCACCTCTTCCCAAAAGAGGCATGTTAGCCGTTACACCACGCTCCGATATGGAAACTATAGTAGCATAGAGATTCAAAAAACTCCATATATAAAGTCATTAGTTCTATGTTTTTAGACAATAGAACTTAGAGACAGACTTTTCTTCATCTCCTTAATGGTCTCATAGAGATACCTATCTTAATCTAGAATATTTTAAAATAAAAATAACAATTTAGAGCCATTAAATACAAAAGCATTTTTCACGTGAAACATATCTTATATACAATCAGACACGAATATAGGCCATATTTTTACTGTCTTATAAACATAATCCCCATAGTTATCCACATATTCACCTCATTTTATAGGACTGTCTTTAGTCTTTCCTTTATAAATACCGAATTTTTAAGAACACCCTGTGTGGTGCGGGTAGGGAGAATCGAACTCCCGTCTCGTCCTTGGCAAGGACGCATTCTACCACTAAACCATACCCGCATGTACCAATATGTACACGATAGTATAATCTAAATTAAAAATTTTCACCAGTTTTAACCAGAGAATCTCATGGTTACAAACGAAACTTTGTGCTCCCGGAGGGATTCGAACCCCCAACAACGGTTCCGAAGACCGGTATGATATCCATTTCACCACGAGAGCAATGCGCATATCATATGCTGAATATTGAGTTTTGCCAAGCTCTACTGTGAAAAATAGGGCATTATGTTACAATCATCGCATGAAAGAATTGGCAATACCACATGAAATACGCTCTATAGTAGAGACTCTCGAAAAGGCTCATTTTGAGGCTTTTCTTGTTGGTGGATGCACCAGAGACATCCTTTTAGGGAAGATACCTAAGGATTGGGATGTAACAACGAATGCAACTCCTGAGGAAATAATAGCTCTTTTTCCTAAAACATTTTATGAAAATTCATACGGAACAGTTGGTGTAGTCAATGAAGAAACACAGGATGATCGTTTGAAGGTTGTGGAAGTGACTCCATATCGCCGTGAGAGCTCATATACTGACCATAGACACCCTGATGAGGTTCAGTTCAGTAAAAGTATCAACGATGATCTTGAACGTCGTGATTTCACAATTAATGCGATTGCAGTGAGTTTGTCTCGAGGTGCGATAAAAGACATAGTTGATTTGTTTGATGGTCTTAAAGACATAAAAGACAAAACAATACGTGCAGTGGGGAATGCAGATAATCGATTTACCGAGGACGCATTACGAATGATGCGGGCAGTTCGCCTAGCTACAGAGCTCGGTTTCACGTTAAACAATGATACAAAGAAGGCCATACTGAGCCATTCTTCTCTTCTCAAGAAGATATCTATGGAGAGAATACGGGATGAATTTGTGCGAATCATTATGTCTTCTGAGCCTAAAAAGGGAATTGAAATGCTTCATGATCTAAACCTACTCGAACATTTCCTTCCTGAATTGGTAAAAGCCCGAGGGGTAGAGCAGAACCAAGCTCATGCATATGATGTATGGGAGCATCTTCTTCGAACCCTTCAACATGCAGCTGACAAGAATTGGACTCTTGATATACGGCTTTCAGCACTCTTTCACGACATTTCAAAGCCGGAAACTCGTCGTTTTTCACATGAAACTAATCAATTTACCTTCTATGGGCATGAGGTTGTTGGTTCACGTGTAACAAAAAAGATACTTGAGAGATTGAAATTCCCAACAAAAACCATTGAAAAAGTTACAAAGATGATACGTTGGCATATGTTTTTCTCAGATACTGAGTCTATAACTCTCTCAGCGGTACGAAGAATGATAAACAATGTAGGGAAGGAGAATATCTGGGACCTTATGAATGTTCGTATATGTGACCGCATTGGAACTGGTCGCCCTAAAGAAAACCCATATAGACTAAGAAAATACCAGTCAATGGTAGAGGAAGCGATGCATGACCCAATATCAGTTGCAATGCTAAAAACAGATGGGAAACGTATTATGGATGTTACACATGTAACACCAGGGCCTAAAATAGGCTTTACTTTGAATGCACTCCTTGAAGAAGTCTTGGAGAATCCAGCCTTAAATACTCAAGAATATCTTGATTCTAGAGCTCTAGAACTTATTAAATTACCTGAAAAGGAACTGAAGGACCTCGGAGAAAAGGGGAAACACAAGAAGGAAGAACTCGAGCATGAAAATATAGAGGAAATACGTAAGAAATATCATGTTTCATAAGAAACATTAGGGGGCATATTACACGTGAAACTCTAGTTATGGCCATATTTAAAGCCATATAAACAAAAACAACCGGTCATTACAGAACGGTGTCTCGAGGTTAGATGAGATACCAAACTGAATTGAACGGTTGTTGGTGAAATCCTTAATATGAGGAGCCTACAAAGAATCCACAGATTCTTACGACTCAAGCGAGAACTGACCTAAACATCATCACCTCAGGGGAGTTTTGCATGAAACCTACTTAATAATAATGGTCTCTCGAGCGAGAGATATAAATTGTTTTTGAGAAGGCATGCAGTGACTCAAGTTTGAGCTAATGAAGGGTTGTCCTCTTCAATGAAAACGGATTTCAAAAAAAGAGCTGTCTTACTACCCTTACCTAACACTTATTCAAAGAACAATTGCTGAGCTAATCCTCGGTTGATAACTCTGCTGATCTGGGATTATTATAGCAAGCATAAAAGACATGTAAAGGACATTACAAACAAATACTGTGGATAACTTATGTCTTTTATAAAAGACATAATTATTAATCGATACTAAGCTCTATAGGACAATGATCAGAACCCATTATTGTGGCTAATATATTAGCTTTTTTAACCTTCTTTACCAAACCTGGAGTTATAAAAAAATAATCAATTCTCCAACCAACATTTCTTTCTCGTGCAAAAGTTTTTAGATCCCACCATGTATATGCATCTTTTTTATGTGGATTTTTTTCTCGAAATATATCTACATAACCACTGTGAATAACTTGATCAATCCAAGCTCTTTCTTCAGGAAGAAAACCTGTATTTTTTTCATTTTCTTTTGGGCGGGCAAGATCGATCTCTGTATGAGCAGTATTAACATCTCCACAAAAAATAACTTCATAACCAGCTTTTCTCTGTTTTTCAGTATAAATAAGGAACTCATCATAAAAACGCATCTTGTAATCTAGACGCTCAGGTCCACCGCCACCGTTAGGGAAGTAGCAATTGATCAGTACAAAATCTTTATAAAATAGAGCCAACATTCTACCTTCACGATCAAATTCTTCAATACCAAGACCATAATCAACCTTTTCTGGCTTTTCTTTTGCATATACAGCAACCCCACTGTAACCCTTTTTCTCCTTTGAATGGTCAAAAAACGAGTAGTATCCCAGAGGATTACGTACTCCTTCTTCAAGTTGCTCAGGATGTGCTTTTGTCTCCTGAAAACACATAAAATCTGGAGATTGTTGTAGAAACCAATCAAAACCACCTTTTTTTACATTTGCCCGCAATCCATTTACATTCCAGCAGATAATATTCATATGATGATTATATCAAAACAGGGGAAATAGTGTGTATACCTATGATCGATTTTTGTTGTGAAATTTCTTGTGAATATTCTTGAGTTCAGTATCAGTAATATGAGTATATATCTGGGTTGTATTGATATTTGCATGACCAAGAAGAACCTGAACGGAGCGGAGATCTGCTCCATTTCGCAGAAGATCAGTTGCAAAAGAGTGTCGAATGACGTGAGGAGTCACTTTCTTTGATATACCACTCTTAATTGCATAGTGTTTGATAATACGTTCAACAGAACGACTTGTTAGACGTAATGAGTCTTTCTTTGTATTCTGCTTCCTTTTTCCTTCAAGAATCTGAACAAACAGGGCATCATCCATGTCATCTCGAGCATCAAGATACTTCCTTACAGCAGTTTTCGCATCATCTGAGAGGAAAACAACCCTTACTTTCTCACCCTTTCCACGTACAGACACCTCATCAAGCTTCAAATTTATATCCCGGGGCAATGAACAAAGCTCAGAAACACGTAATCCTGTTGAAAAAAGGAGTTCAAGAAGAGCCTTATCACGCATTCCTCGTAAAGTTGATATGTCGGGAGCATTCAAAAGACGTTGTAATTCCTCAATAGTTATGAGATCGAGTGATCTTTCAGGAACTTTTGCAAGCTCAATACGATCAGGGGCAAGGGAAGATATACCTTGGCGTGCTAGATATTTAAGAAAAGCACGTAAGGCAATGAGGTAGTAATTCTGGGTGCGTTTTTTAAGTGTTGAGGCAGAAACACCTTTTTCACGCTTTGCTTCTTGACGATTGAGCCAGATACGGAAATCACGAACAAGAGAATCTGTTATATCCTTAGGATCTTTTATCTTAGTATATTCAAGAAAACGACTTAGATACTGATCATAATTACGAACTGTATTCAAACTACGTCCTCTTTCTATCTCTACATACTGTAGAAACTCTGTTTTTAAATCCTTGAGATTGTGCGACATGGTATAAGTATAACTCTAATTGTCCACTTTGGAGAGTGCTTGACCGATAAGAAAGTAGTGGTAGTATATCTTCTAGATGTTCTTCTGTTTCCTCATTAGAGGTGCTGAACATCAGAAAGCCAACAAGAGGTGAACTATGGAATACCCAACGACGGGCGCCATCTTACCGACTGAAGTGGCGCCCACATAAACAAATCCCCGCTTGTCACCTCACGTGACTGGCGGGCTTTTCTTTTCAAATACTTGCGCTATAAAGCCATTTATGCTAGTATATTCGAATCATGTTAACGACACGACAGAAATCAAATATTATCAAAACAGTAGCAATTCACGATAAGGACACTGGTTCTGCAGAGGTCCAAATTTCAATTCTTACAAAGAGAATTGAAGAACTTGCTCTCCATCTTAAGAAACATAAGAAAGACAATCACTCACGACGAGGACTCCTCGCTATGGTTGCTGATCGTCAGTCTCATATGAATTATTTAAAGAAAAAGCATCCTAAGCGTTACACAAGTATCGCAAAGAAGCTTGATCTCAAGGCAAAATAAATCATAAACCGCCCCGAAGGGCGGTTTATGATTATATGATATACTTTCTCTAGAGTATTTTAATACGTATCGTTACACATTTTTATTTCATACATTTTAATTTTTATATATGTCAGTTATCAAACACAAAGAACAACGTGTCGGCGTTTTTATCGACACACAAAACATTTATCACTGTGCCAAAAATCTGTACCATTCAAAGGTTAATTTTGGCCAAATACTCAAAGATGCCGTAGGGGAGAGATCTCTCATCCGTGCAGTTGCTTACGTCATCACCACAGAAGCTGGTGATGAAAAAGCTTTCTTTGAAGCCCTTACAAAAATGGGTATAGAAACAAAAACAAAAGATCTTCAGATATTCGGAAGTGGTGCAAAAAAAGCAGACTGGGATGTGGGCATGGCAATTGATGCCGTAAAACTTGCGCCAAAACTTGATGCAGTCATTCTTGTAACGGGTGATGGAGACTTTGTACCTCTTGTTTCATATCTTCAAATGAACGAAGGATGTCAGGTTGAGGTTGTTTCATTCGGAAAATCAACATCTTCAAAGCTCATCGAATCAGTTGATGATTTCGTCGATCTTGATACTAATCCACACAAATACCTCATTGGTCATCAAAATAGATTTCAAGGAAAGGGAAAGAATCGGGGTAAGGTTTCTTTCAAGAAGCGAGAATCATTTGAAAACCAAGATGCAGTAGAGATATCAAAACTCTCTGGTCAGGAATAGATACTCACATAAAAAATCAGCATCATAGGTTATACTATATATAACACATGAATGAAGAACCAAAAAATAATCAACAGAAACCAGATCTTCAGTCTCTTGTAGACAGGGAGCTTGAAACTGCGCTACCCAAAAAAGCTGAAGAGGTTCAGAATCCAGACATACCTTCACCTGGATCACTTAAGTATCCGAATATTCCAAAAGTTCCACTTCAAAAGCCAATACGCACTTACGAAAGTGATGTAGCGGAGGCTCTTTCTCATCAACAGACAACACTTGCAACTATGGTGGTTGCTGAAAAAGAAAAACAACTAAAGAAAGAAGTTGGGCCTGTACCAACAAAAACAGCCCCTGCAACATATTCTGTACAGACACCAAAACCTGCAACAACCATAGCAAGTAATCCATTTGAAAATATTCCCCAGAAACAGGATTATTCATCTCTTGCTCAGCCTCAAAAACCAATAGTTCAAGAAACTCCAGCTAAAATAGTTCCTGAATTACCGAAAGAGGAAGTGCAAGAGGAAGAGGAACCTCCTCGACATTCAGGAAAAAAGATACTTCTTGCAATCATGAGTATACTGTTCCTTGGAGGGGGTATTTTGGGAGCATATTTTCTCTATCTCAAGAGCCCACTTTCAATACCAGAACCAGTTGCTACACAGATAAAATTACCGAGTGTTGTAACAACACAAGGTCAATCATTCTTTCCTGTGGGGAATTTAAAAGGGGAAAAACTCCTCAAAGGTATACGAGGTAACCTAGACACACATACACCAGCAGGTGGGTCTCTCTATGAAATTGTTCCTACATATATACGAGCATCGAGTACTTTGAGACTTCCTGCCTCAGAATTCATTTCTCGTGCAGATTTTTCAATGCCAGATATCCTATCACGTTCAATTCTTGATCGTTTTATGATTGGTTCATACGGAAATGAAGATGGAACAACCTTTCGCTTTATAATCCTTACAACTGATTTCTTCCAAAATGCATATGCAGGAATGCTTGAATGGGAAGGAAGTGTGGTTGATGAGTTTTCTCCTTTCTTTGGAATACGAGAGAGGGTTGAACAACAGCTAAACACACAAGGAACATCATCAATTGCAACTTTCTTCAGTATTCGAGGTAATTTCATAGACAGGATTGTGAGAAATAGGGATGTACGAGAATTCATAGGGGAAAATGGAGAACTACTCTTCCTCTATACATTTCTTGATAAGGATACAATTCTCGTAACAACATCTGAATCTGTTATCGAAGGGGTCATCAATCAGGTTGAAAAGGCTACCTATGTACGATAGAATATAGGTATTATGAACAAAAAAGATTTAGCATATTTCAAAGACAAGCTGGAAAAAGAAAAGGCTCTTCTTGAAGAGGAGCTTCGTACTGTCGCCCATGAGAATCCCGATAATCCACGAGATTGGGAGGCAACACCTGGATCGATAGAAGTTGATAGTGCTGATGAAAATGAAGTTGCTGATAAAATGGAAGAACTTGAGGAAAATGAAGCTATACTGGAGAAACTTGAACCTCAACTTAATGATGTAAAGAATGCCCTAAAGAAAATAGAGGATGGAACATATGGTATATGTGAAATCTCTGGGGAACCTATAGAAAGAGAAAGGTTAGAAGCAAATCCTTCAGCTCGAACTTCAATAAAACACATGAGAGACTAGTAAAATAAAACCCCTTAAAGGGGTTTTATTTTACTTCTTCCCTAGAAAGGGTTTCGAGCTCCTCGTATTTCAAAGTGAACATGAGGTCCAGTTGATTTTCCTGTGTTTCCAACCTTTGCAATCAATTGACCTTGTTCAACACGATCTCCTACCTTAACAAAATTCTTTTGAGTATGAGCATAGAGTGTAAATGATCCATTGGCATGAGAGATAATCACATAATTACCATAACCACCATTCCATCCTCCATTTGAAAGACTTACAATAACAGTTCCATCAGCAGCTGCATGAATAGCTGTCCCTATCGGCGCAGCAAGATCAACAGCGTTATATCCATGAAGACCCTGGGAACGTGTACCTCCATCTATAGGGCGAATATAATAACCAGGATAGAAAGGACCATTTGAATCATGAACAGGATTTTGATTTGTCTTTTTTGCAAGAATCTTAGGAGTATCAATAATAGTAGGTTCAGCATCAGGAATGATGAGAACATCCCCAACAGAGAGGGTAGAGGAAAGAGTTAGATCATTATACTGGAGCACTTCCTCAAGATCAGCCTTGTATCGAGAGACAACTCCTTTTATCGTATCACCCTTCTTTACCGTATATTTAATACCTGATATAGGTAATATAACAAGATTCTGTCCCTCCTTAATAACAGGGTTTTTACCAAGTTCATTAGTCCAAATAATAGTATTAATAGAGACACCGAACATTTTTGCAATACCTGAAAGTGAGTCACCAGAACGTACTGTATATATGCTTATCTGTGTTGATATTTGATTTTCCACATCAATAGCTGTTCCAGCTGGACCAATTTCTGCAACAAGAGCATTACCTGAAGATATAGGCGCTTCGATGAAGGAAATATTTGCATTAGGATCTAAATTAACCGAAGCCTGTAAAAGAGCCATATTTTGAGCATTTTGAACTGGAACACTCTCTACAGTTTTTGCAGAAACCATATCAACAGATATATCTTCGAAGAATGAGAAAAAGCCAGCAGACGCTGTTTTTGGATGGAAAGTACATACAGAGAGGGTGAGGAAAGCTACAGAAAGCCCCTTCAGAGAAACATATGGAATATTATGAAACTTGTGTTTTTTTTGCGAAATAAATTGCATAACAAGAATAGTCGTTTGGCAATATCTGGAGGGTGTCATTTCTGACACAAAATCAGGACGGTATATTCTGTAAATGGCTATGTTAAGCCATTTTGTAACCAATATTCATAAGGTACCTAAACAGCGTACGCGAGCTAGCTTTAAAAGTCAACAGGTAACTCAATCTATGATATAGTTGTATAACTGTGAGTGAACATTCATTAAACATGCGACAAAAAGAGGCGGTAGAGACCACTGAAGGGCCTCTTCTCATTCTTGCTGGAGCAGGTGCAGGAAAAACCAAGACAATAACTCATAGAATACTCCATATAATCAAAAAGGGTATTCGCCCAAGCTCAATTCTTGCCATTACCTTTACCAACAAAGCAGCCAAGGAAATGCGAGAGAGAGTGTTCCACCTCATAGCATCAGACAAGACTCTGAATATACCAATATCGTACAATGAACGACCATTTGTAAGTACGTTCCATTCCCTTGGAGTTCATATTATAAAAGAAAATAGTTCTTTTCTTGGAATTCCTCGTCATTTCAGTATTTTTGATAGGGGGGATTCAAAACGTGCCATTAAAGATGCCTTGGAAGAGTTGAACTTGGATCCAAAGCAGTATGAACCAGGAACACTTCTCAGTGCAATCTCTCGAGAAAAGGGTGATGGGGTAAGCCTATCCGAATTTAAAAATCGCCATCATGACTTCTACAAAGGAATTGTTCTGAAGGTATGGGAAAAATATGAACAAGCTCTTGCACGAGAAAAAGCTCTTGATTTTGATGACCTTCTCTTAAAAACAGCAGTACTTCTACGAACCCATGAGGAAATACGGAAGAAATATAGTTCATTATGGACATATATACATATAGATGAGTATCAGGATACAAACCGGGTTCAGTATGAAATAGCCCAACTCTTAGCTCAGGAACATAAAAATATTTGTGTTGTGGGTGATATTGATCAAAATATATATAGCTGGAGAGGTGCTGATATACAGAATATTCTTAATTTTGAAAAAGAATATCCACAAACAAAGATAATTCTCCTTGAAGAGAACTATCGTTCAACACAAACAATACTTACTGCAGCGAATAATGTCATAAAGAAAAACCTCATACGAAAAGAGAAAAACCTTTTTACCAAAAATGGAGAAGGGGAGAAGATAGAGCTCCTCATTTCATACACAGAACATGAAGAAGCCCGTACTGTTGCTGAAAAAGTCCGTGAAATCATAAAAGATGGCGTAAATCCTAAGGAAATAGCCATTCTTTACCGTGCAAATTTCCAATCAAGAGTTCTTGAAGAAGCATTTTTGAATAAAAACATTCCATACCAACTACTGGGAGTAAAATTCTTTGAACGTAAGGAGGTTAAAGATGTTCTTTCTTTCATACGGGCCTCCCTTAATCGAGATAGTGTGTCTGATCTTGTACGAATCATCAATGTACCACCTCGAGGAATAGGGAAAACAACCCTCCTCAAGGTTGTATCCGGACAAGAAAGTACACTTGGACCATCTCTTCGTGTGAAAGTTCAACAGTTCATGTCTCTTCTCGATACAATACAATCAAAATCGAAAACGGAGAGACCATCAGAGCTCATAAAATACATCCTCAAAGAAACAGGAATGGAGCACGCATACCGACAGGGAACATCAGAAGATCATGAAAAACTTGAAAACCTACAGGAACTTGTAACTGTCGCAAGTCAGTATGATGCTCTACCTGAAGAAGAAGGTCTTGAGAAGTTTCTTGAAAACGCAGCATTGGCAACCGATCAAGATGAACTAGAAGAAGAAGTGAATGCAGTAAAAATGATGACGGTACATGCCTCAAAAGGTCTTGAATTTGACTACGTATTCATCACGGGACTTGAAGAAGATCTCTTTCCTCATCAAAGAATGAATGAGAAAGACTCTGAGAACAAGGATACCGAGGAAGAAAGACGTCTTTTCTATGTAGCTATAACCCGAGCACGAAAGAAGGTATTTCTCAGTTATGCACAGATACGCACCATTTATGGAGCTCAGAAAGTTAATACACCATCTAACTTCATTTCTGATATTGGTGATGAACAAATAACATCAGTGGGGGATTCTGAGGCTCCACGAGGTATAAAAGCTATTTTTATAGATTTTTAATCATATGAATCAAGACTACGAAGAAAAATCACTATCATTCTCTGCAAAAAAATCATTAGGACAGAATTTTCTCCATGCACCAAACATAATTAGTGCAATGGCTCATGCAGGAAATGCTGGTCCAGATAGTATTGTCCTTGAAATTGGCCCTGGAAAGGGAGCTCTGACCAAGACACTCCTTGCTTCAGGATCACGAGTTATAGCCATAGAAAAAGATGATCGGGCTATACCTTTTCTCAATGAACTCTTTAAAAATGAAATAGAATCTGGTCAGCTATCGCTCATTCATGATGATGTACTGCTCTGGGACCTTGAGAAATATGGATTAAAGAAAGATGAATATGTCGTTATAGCTAATATCCCCTACTATATCAGTGGGGAATTTATGAGAAAATTCCTCGAAACGGCTCAACATCCACAAAAAATTGTAGTAATGCTCCAGAAAGAACTTGCGAAAAGAATAGTTGATAGCAAAGAAAGTATTCTTTCTCTTTCAGTAAAGGCATATGGAAGCCCAAAATACCTTGTAACTGTGCCAAGGAAGCTTTTTAGACCCATTCCAAATGTAGACTCGGCCGTACTTGTCATAGATACAATATCAAAAAAATTCTTTGAAGAAAGTGGAATACCAGAGGCACGTTTTTTTGAAATCATAAAAGCAGGCTTTGCTCATAAAAGAAAGGTACTCATACGAAATCTTGAGGTGGTTATGGACCCCGCTATACTTAGAAAGATATGGGAAACAGAACAAATACCACTCACGGCACGAGCGGAAAATCTTTCTCTTGAAATGTGGAAAAAAATCATAGGATATAATCATATATCTTGATATAATTTAGGGCAGTATTTAAATACTGCCCGCGTGAAGTATCCAAGCGCAAAAAACACACTTTTAATACTTGTAGCATGCCTGCTTGTAGGCGGTTCTTTTCTTGTTGCCGAATACAGAAACAAAAAAGCACAACCTATATATTCATCCTCTCTCAACACAAAACCAGCTGATCACGAAACAGCTCAAATCGTAGATACAGACGGTGATGGACTTAAGGATTGGGAAGAGGTTCTCATAGGATCATCAACACGAAATCCAGACACTGATGGAGATGGTACAACTGATGGGGAAGAAGTGAGATTAAACAGAAACCCACTCGTAAAAGGACCTAAGGACAAATCTCAGAATACAACAATCATCTCTCAATCTGAGAAACTCGAACCTATCGATGCAGTGAGTCGAGAATTCTTTGCTCGATATATGCAATTGAAACAGGTAGGACTCTCTACTGACGCGCAGAGTCAACAAGAACTCATCACATCAACAGTGAACAGTGTCGGTTTTGCAGAACCAAAATCATATACCACTGCCGATATTGTGATAGAAGAAGATAGTAGTGCTGAATCGATAAAAAAATATGGAAATGCCCTTGGTTCTGTTATACAAAAAAATATGATCTCTTCACGTAATGAAGGGGAGATAGCAAAGGAAGCCCTTGAGACCGGAAATTTAGAGATTCTCAAGGAATTGGATCCAATAATAGAAAATTATCGTAAAATTATAAATGGCTTCATATTAATACCAGCTCCTAAGGCGCTCGCATCTCTTCACGCTGATTTATTAACAGGAATGAATGCAGCACTCTTTACGGCTCAATCCTTTAAACAGTCTGGGGTTAATCCAATCTCAGGACTTCAAGCAATCAGCCAGTACACCCTTGCCGAAGCAAAGATTAGGAGTGCACTCAATGCAATACGTAGCTATATGACGTTTCTTGGTATAAGTTTTATTGGAGAACCTGGGGAAATAATTTTTACACAAAATTAAACTATGAATTATTTCAAGAAAATAAACAAAGTAATTTCTGGTCTAATTATTTTAGCAATACTAATTACCCCTTTTGCATCTTTTCCTAAAAAAGCTCATGCTGTTATACCAACACAAGAAGTGGGTACTAGCCTATTCCAACAAATTATTAACACCATAAGTACCGTATCTAGTGAGGTGCTTCAGTATTCGAATGAATACAAGGAAAGTGTGCTTGATCCTTTGGCTTATACTGTTGCCAAAATGATTATCCGACAAGTCACATCTAGCATTGTTAATTGGATAAATTCTGGTTTTCAAGGTAGTCCAGCATTCGTAACTGATCCAAATTCTTTCTTTCTTGATATTGCAGATCAAATAACAGGTGAATTTATTGCTAAGAGTGGAACATTAACTGAACTCTGTTCAAATTTTAATCTTGACCTTCGTCTTGCACTGGCATTTAAATACAGGCCTAACGTACAAAAAAGATATACATGTACCTTGAGTACAATAATTAACAACGGTATCAATGCCGTTGAAAATGCATCTATTAATGGATTTACCGCGGGAGACTTTAGACAAGGGGGATTACCTGCATTCGTCTCTCTTACCACAGAACCTCAGAACAATGTATATGGGGCATATATAGAAGCTGAGTACGATCTTTCATGGAGAGTACTTTCTGCACAAGGACAACAACAAAAAGAACTTGATCAAGGAAAAGGATTCTTGTCATGGAAAAAATGTACCCTATGGTCTGATAGTTCTAATGCGGTTTCAAATAGTTTAGATCCATGGGGAATGAACACATCTCCCGGATCAACTGACAAAAAGACGTGCTTGAAATACGAGACCCAGACACCTGGATCAACAATCGCAGGTGCTCTTGAAACACAACTCGGATCTCCTGTACGACAACTCGAGCTTGCTGATGAGTTTGGAGAAATTGTAAATGCGCTTTTTGCCCATCTTGTAACAAGAGTCTTGCAGGGAGGTCTCACAAATGTTAACAAGAAAGACAATAGTGGTCTTTCATACCTTGATAAAATTGATAAGGACATGAATACAAATAATGCTGCTATTTTAAATATCAAGAAACAAATACTTTCAAAAATTGACGATCAGATAAAGAAAACTGAACAATTGAAGATCCGTCGAGAGGGGGTATTGAATAAAATTTCAGGAGTTAAAAATATATTTGATGATGCACGAGTCTGTTATGTAGCAAAAATAGCAAGCTCAACCCCACCTATTTCAAGTAGTGAAAAGGAAGCTATTGAAGAGAGTATAAAAGAACTTGATTCACAGGTTAGTGAAAACATTGCACCTTCAGCGGTAAGAATGATGGACCTAACACAGGTTGCATCATCAAGTCTTAAAGAACTAAAGGACATACAATCCGGAGCAAGTGCAGCAACAACAGTTGATGATATTATTAGCCTTAACGATCGATATACATTCCTACTTAATAGTGGACTTATTCCGAACTCAAACGATATTGGTGGTGTTGCTAAAGACGAAAATGAGGTAAACGACCTTGTAACAAATATGAAGCCGATAGGGATAAAAGCTTTGAATGACTGTCGAGGAATAAGAAGAAGATAGGATATAATAAACAGAGATGAAAAAGAAACTATCCAACATTCTCATAAGTATCGCACTCATCTTTACTGTAGGGGGTTTTGCACTTACCCCGATCCCTGCAGATGCTGCGTGTTGGATTGCAAATTTTAGAATAGTAGACTGTGTAGCAGATCTTGGAAGTGTACTGCAAGGTATCGTTGGGGTTGTACTCAGCACATCAGCCACCCTTCTTAGTTTTTCTCTCAATATAACAATCAACATAAAGGAGATATACGAAAAAACTCCTGCAATCGAAAGTACTTGGCTTCTCATAAGAAATCTTTCAAGCATGTTCATCATATTCATGCTTATGTATGCTTCAATTAAAACAATTCTGGGGGTTGATGAAGGGGGGCTTAAGAAGCTTGTAGGGAATGTTGTGGTGGCCGGTCTCCTCATTAACTTCAGTCTCTTTGGTACAAAAGCATTAATTGACGCTTCAAACCTTATCTCTCTCCAATTCTATAGAGCAATTGCACCTGAATATGTAGGTAATGGAGGAATTGGGACAATTGACTCGGCGTATAGTAAGGGGGGAATTGCAAATGTTCTTCTTCAAAGTTTGAAAATACAAAAAATATATAACCCAGCAACAGCAGGACTTTCAAATGCCAAAAATCAGGGGTCAATTTTCTTTGCAATAGTAATAGCAACATATGGAGGTATCATTCTTATGATATTTGCAACAATTAGCTTCCTTGCAGCAGCTGTTGCTTTTGCTATTAGAACAGCCTTACTACTACTTCTTATGGCATTTTCTCCAGTATATTTCGTTGGAATGATTTTTCCTGAGATCAAAGCTGATATATCTGACAAATGGAAAAAGGCTCTCGTAAATCAACTCATATTCATGCCGGTATATCTTCTTCTTCTCTATGTTGCTCTTCGTTTCGTGAGTGATAGTAGTTTTATGAGTTTCATACAAGATCCTAAGGGAGTTACCTCAGGTGGGGTAATTGGGATGCAACATCTTGGTGTTATCATGCAGTATTTTATCGCAATTGTATTTATCAACCTACCCCTCATAGGAGCAGTAAAGTTCGGAGCTATAGGAGTTGGTTTTGCAGAAAACATGACAAAAGGATTTAAAGAAAGACTCTATGCTCAGCCCGGTTGGCTTGGTCAACACACCCTTGGTAGGGGAGCTAAGAAACTTTCTGAAACACTTGCTTCATCTGAATTTGCCCGTAACAATCCAAATTTTGCAGTATTAGCAAACAGTACACTTGGTAAAGTATCAGGTGCGACATTTGGTGGATCAAAGGGTGGATATGACAAGAGATTTAAGGAGTATTCAAAGGCACGAAGTGATTATGCTACTAAAAATCTTTCATTGAGTAGTAGTGAAAAGAATGATATCAAGAAGGCCGCTGAAAGTGAGGCAATGATCCAAATCAACAAGAAGCTTGAGGAGCGAAGAAATATAGAAAGGGAGATAGCTGAAAAGGAAGTAAAATACGACGAGGTTGTTAGAGAACTTGGTCCAAATACATCAAAAGCACTGAAACTCAAAGAAGAAATCGATGAACTCCGAAAGAAAGTTGCTGATCCTTATGATGAACAGAGTGAGAAAAAGAAGTTAACTCGTGAAATCAAAGACAAGAAAGAGGCTGAGGCAAAGAAAGAAGTTCAGGGAACATTCATAGACAATCTTGAAAACAAAGAGGGAAGTATTGTGTCAAAGTTTTTTGGAAGTGCAACATCTAAGGCTCGATCAGATGCCGCTGATGCAATACGAAAGAAGATGAAGGAGGGTAAGGAAGCCAAGATAATAAAAGATATTGCTAAAGCAGTGAAAGATAATTCAGATGGGGATGAAAAGAAAGAGGAGGGAGGTGGAGGTGATAAAAAAGATAAATAAAAACCATGGATATAGAACAAATCATTAAAGAACGATATCAAGAACTTCCCGCTGATATTCAGCGAGCTATACAGAGCAATGATCTTGCGGGTAAGTTTGATATGATTGCACAAAAGCATAATCTCCATGTTGATCAAAATGGTTCACTACAAACAGAAACAGTTCTTGTTATGCTTGGACTAGAATCCTCAAAAAAATATGTTTCAAACCTTGAAAGAGAACTTGAAATATCTCATGAAAAAGCCTTAGCTATAAGTGAGGACGTGAACCGAGAAATCCTTATGAGCATTAGGGATTCTCTAAGAAAAATGGAAGAGGGGCAAGAGAAAGAGGATGACACACATCAACCTGAAAGCATCGACAAGGAACAAACCCTCTCAACCATAGAACAGGTAGGACAATTTACCCTCGAACGTAATCCTCAATCAACATCACCTCAGTACAAGGAACAGGGGATAAGTAAGGACAACCTTCTTGCTCATATAGAAGATAAGGAACACCACAATCCAATAACCCTCACTGACCATCTCCTAAGCACTCCTGTTATAAATGCAGAAAAGAAAGTGGAAGTGAAGGTAGAAATTGTACCGAAAGAGGAGCCCCAGAAGAAAATTCCTGTGCCCGAAGTAAAAAAATACACAAGTGATCCCTACAGAGAACCGCTAGCATAAGTGTGTGTGATATACTATATATATGCGCTATCAAGTTCCTCAATTTATCGAATTTGAAGACAAGATCTTTGGACCACTGACATTAAAGCAGTTCGTATATATTGCTGGTGGAGCAGGACTAGCTTTCATCATATACAGAGTACTGCCCTCAATATTCCTTTCTGCCATTCCTATGCTGTTGGTACTCACATTCTCAGCAGCACTTGCTTTTTACAAAGTTAATAACAAACCATTCATTACGGTTGTTGAAGCTGCATTTAAATATCTCATTGGTACAAAACTATATATCTGGAAGAAAGTAGACAAGAAACCGGGTAATAATCCTGCTCAAGAAGCAAAGGAATATGCAGGAATTATGGTACCAAAGATATCTGACAGCAAGCTTAAGGACCTTACATGGAGTCTCGATATAAAGGAAAGTTTGTATAGTAATAAAAATCAGAAATAGAATATGGCAACACCATCAAAAACAACGCAAGACTTTGTACCAATACAAGAAATACGAGATGGTATTGTGGTACTTAAAGATGGTTCAATGAGAGCACTTATGCTTGCATCATCATTAAACTTTGCATTGAAATCTGCAGATGAACAGAATGCAATCATTCTTCAGTTCCAAAACTTCCTTAACTCTCTTGATTTTTCTGTACAGATCTTCGTGCAGTCAAAACGCCTTGATATACGACCATATATAGCCCTTCTGGAAGGGAGGTACAAGGAACAAGTTACCGAGCTCATGAAAATACAGACAAGAGAATATATTGAATTCATAAAAACCTTTGTTGAAAACAGTAACATCATGACGAAGTCATTCTTCATCGTCATTCCATACTCTCCACCAATTACAGTTTCTGGCAAAAATCCTTTTGGTTCACTTGTGAAGAAAAATGGTTCATCTCCACTCCTTGAAAATGGGAAATTTGAAGAATTTAGAAGTCAGATAGAACAAAGAGTTAGTGTTGTAGAACAAGGACTTGTTCGCTGTGGAATACGTCTAGCAGAACTTGGTACTGAAGAGGTGGTAGAATTGTATTACAAAATATTCAACCCTGGGGAAACGGAGAAACCAATTCAAATTAATTAATCATGAGTATATTTTCAAAAATTTTAGGAAAAAAAGAAGAAAAGGAACCTGTGGTTTCTCTCATGCCTCAAGAAATCTATGAGGCTGGTGTTCTTGAACTTAAAGACGTCATTGCTCCTTCTGCACTTAAAATTAGTCCTAAGGAGATAAATTTGGGGGAGAAGGTTGCACGAACATTCTTTGTCATTTCATACCCCAGATTCCTCTCAGAGAGTTGGTTTGCTCCGATCATAAACCTCGACAAGATATTTAATATTTCAATATTTGTTCATCCAGTAGATACAGCAAAGATTCTTCGACATTTCCAAAAGAAAGTTGCTGAGGTTCAAAGTCAGATATCACAAAGAGAGAGAAAGGGACTTGTTCGAGATCCTATGCTTGATACAGCATATCAAGATCTTGAAGCTCTTCGAGATAATCTCATGCAGGCACAAGAGAAGATATTTGATGTAGGAGTATATATAACAATTTTTGGTGATTCAAGTGCTGAACTTGATAAGATAGAGTCTGAAGTTAAGTCAATACTCGAATCAAAGCTCGTATATCTCAAACCAGCACTCTTCCAGCAGGAGAGTGGTTACAAGAGTGTACTCCCAATTGCTTCAGATGAGCTTAATGTGCATTCAAAACTTAATTCATCTCCTCTTTCAAGTCTTTTTCCCTTTGTTTCATTTGACCTCACCTCAGACAAGGGAATACTCTATGGTATCAATCGACACAACTCATCACTCGTACTCTTTGACAGGTTCCTTCTTGAAAACTATAACTCAGTAACATTTGCAAAAGCTGGATCAGGAAAATCATATTGCACAAAGCTTGAGATATTAAGAACCCTCATGTTTGATACTGAAGTTATTGTTATCGACCCCGAAAAAGAATATGAGTATATGGCTGAAGCAACGGGAGGGAAGTACTTTAATATATCCCTCAATTCAGAACACCATATAAATCCATTCGATCTTCCAGTTCCACGCGAAGATGAGAGTGCGGCTGATGTACTCCGTTCAAATATCATTAATCTTGTGGGTCTTTTTAGAATCATGCTTGGAGGACTTACTCAAGAAGAAGATGCCATTATCGATCGAGCAATTACCGAAACATATGCACTTAAAGACATAACACCTGAATCAGATTTCAGAAACATTGAACCACCACTTCTTTCAGACTTTGAACTTGTACTTGCTGGTATGGAAGGGGCCCAGTCTCTCGTGGATAGGCTTACCAAGTATACAAAGGGAACATGGTCAGGATTCATCAATCGTCCATCGAATGTTGATATCAACAAAAAATTCGTAGTATTCTCACTTCGAGACATGGAAGATGAATTGAAACCTGTTGCAATGTACATTGTTACCCACTATATATGGAATGCAATACGTAAAAATCTACGAAAGCGTCTTCTTGTTATCGATGAGGCATGGTGGATGATGAAATCTGAAGATACAGCATCATTTCTCCTCGGTCTTGCAAAGCGAGGACGAAAGTACTATCTCGGACTTGCAACTATAACTCAGGACGTTGATGACTTTCTTAAGTCACCTTATGGACTTCCCATCATCACTAACTCATCAATACAAATACTTCTCAAACAATCTCCTTCATCGATTGATAATATACAAAAAACATTCAATCTAACTGATGAAGAAAAATACCTACTCCTTGAATCAGATGTAGGGGAGGGGATATTCTTCGTTGGACTCAAGCATGTTGCATTGAAAGTTGTTGCCTCATACACAGAAGACCAAATCATCACCACAAACCCAGCTCAAGTTCTCGCTATTAAGCAAGCAAAACAAAGCTTAGAGCTGGAACAAAATGGAACAACAAGCTAATCAGAAAAAACATAAAATAGGGAATATAGGGGCTGCGGTATTGATAATATCAGCCATAATTGCTGATCTTATAACTCTCATACCACTTGCGGGGGATATCGTGGGGCCACTCTTCTTTATACTTTCCTCTCTCTATTTCTGGAAAATAGGTTTGGGATTTGCTACAGGACGACGTTTTACAACGAATCTCACTGCCATGATTGCTGAACTCATACCAGGGGTACAAGAACTTCCCATGATTGCCATTGGTGCAATTGCAATAGTTATAATGACACGGGCCGAAGAGAAAACAGGTATATCAATGATGAATCTCGGAAAAAAACCAGGAGTTACACCTCCACGTATACAAAAATCACCACTCAATCAAGGGGGAAAAAGATTGCCTCCTAAGATACAATCTGTGGTAAAATAAACATCAATGAAATTGATGTTTAAATTATCAATATTTACTCTTGTTTTCTTCCTCATATCACTTGTACAAACAAGTATAGTTCACGCTCAACTAGTACCCATTTCCATCGATGGTATTGATTTTGTAATTAACCCAGAAAATCCACGACCACGAGACACTGTTACCATACGAGCAGAGAGCTATAGCAGTGATTTACCCTCATCATCATTCGTATGGAGTGTGAATGGAAAGGTATATAAACAAGGAATTGGTGAGTATAGCATTGATGTGATTGTTCCAGAAATTGGAAATGTTGTTACCATAAAAGCACGAATTCAAGACACTAAAGGAAAGATAGTGGAAAAGAATATCGAAATACGACCATCTCTTGTTGATATTGTATGGGAATCCCAAAGCTACAAACCTCCATTCTACAAAGGAAAGAACAATATATCGTATGATGATCAAGTACGACTCATTGCAGTACCCCAGCTTTCTCATGGAGGAGTATCCCTCATTGATCCAAAAACACTTGTATATCATTGGAAAATGGGAGGAAAAGATATCGATGGGGGAGTTGGGTATGGAACACAGAGTGTTATTATCCCCATGGGAAATATTCCCAAAGATATAGAAATACAAGTTGAAGTAGCTACTCGAGATGGACTCGTAGAGGGTTCTGCATCAACAATATTGAAACCAGCATCTCCATCTGTTGTTTTCTATGAAGAAAGTAGTTTGTATGGACCTCTTTTTAACAAAGCTCTTGTAAACAAAGTTCCACTAAAAAATTCTGAAATGAAGGTCATTGCAACACCCTTCGGTTTTACCATTAACAAAAACAGAAATGATGTAAGTTATATCTGGTCAATAAATAGTGTGGATCAGGAAGATCTTGCTGGAAACAAAAGTGTGACCATACGAGCAAAAGGGGATACTGAGGGGTCTTCATTAATCAATCTTCGTATGAGAAATGTGGAACAAATACTCCAAGGTGCTGAGAACTTTGTAACCATATACTACAGCAAGAGAAATCTAGAATCTGAACCAACAGAACCAATATTCTAAATATATGAAAAAAATACTTATATACATAATCATACTCTGCGCACTTCTCCCCTTAAAAACTGAGGCACAGAAGTATACGCTACTTGAGCCATTACCTTGTATTCCAGAAGCAGGGACAAACTGTGCTCCAGGTGAAACAATCAAAGAAATCAATATAGTTGGATTTGTTGGGTATGTCTTCAAATTCTCAATCGCTCTTGCCGCTTTTCTCGCAGTTCTCATGATTATGTGGGGAGGCTTTGAGTACGTAATGAGTGAAACACCTTTTGGAAAAAGTGATGGAAAAGAGAGGATTACAAATGCCATAGTAGGTCTTCTTGGAATTCTTTCTTCATATCTTATACTTGCAACAATAGATCCAAGACTTGTTGAAATATATACCGATATACCACCAATACAAATAGATACGAGGGATGCAGTTTCGTTTCAAAGACAACTTGAGAGCAATATATCAACTCTAGGTGAAGAGAGTAGGCTGGAATCATTAAAAATTGAGGGGGATATTAAAAAAAATACTGAGAAAATAAAAGGGTTTGAGGCTCAAAACGAAGCAATCGGACTTTCTGAGGAAGAAGAGAAGGAATACCAAAGATTGAAAGAAGAAACTCGAATTCTTAAATCGAACCAAATCAAGGTAATAGCTAATGGCGCAATGGATATACAGCTAAAAATTGCCCTTGAAAATGCTTCTAGTGATAAATTTATAGGTGACAAAGATACAAAGGCAAGAGTCGATGATGCTTTAAGAGTTATAAATCAACAATACGATACTTATAGCCTAAAATTTAGAGAAATAAATGACCCAGCTGCTGAAACAGAGCTCATGCTTAGAAAAAGTTTCTATGTCGACCAAATATACCAAGAGAAGGGCTTGAATGAACTTCTGTGGAAATATGAAGGAAATGATTTGAAATATATATCAGAAGTCAAAACTCTAAAAGATACGTATTCAAAAAAATTAGAGGAACTCGAAGATCCATTAAAAAGTGAGGACGAGGCTTCGGGAAAAAAACAAGACCCGGCTCTAAGAAATTTGCACATATCGATTTTGAAAAGCAGATTGGAGAAAATAAATAAAGCATTAACAGAATAGTAGATATGAAAAAAACCATATACATCATAATAACCCTTCTCATAATAGCCCTCATCGGAGGGGGAGTATATTGGTTTTTCTTTATGCAAACAGGCATACCAGATACTACAAATGACGAGGGAACTTCAAAATCAAATATATTTAATCCTTTTAAAAGAAACACCGTCACGCCGTCACCAGTACAAACAACACAGCAATCAACATCTACAGTCGATGATATTGTTGATGAATTTGTCCCTACAAAAATACCTGCATTGAGAAAACTAAGCTCTGCTCCAGTAGGAGGTATGGCAGCAAGTACCACTGCATCTTCAACAATCGTGCGTTTCATAGATCGTGGGGTGGGGCACATATCCGAGGCCCGGGATACGAGCAATACCATAGACAAGATATCAAACACCACCATACCAAAGGTATATGATAGTTTTTGGAACAAGAACCTCACAGCACTTGTACTACGATATCTTAAGGAAGACTCTGAAACAGTGGTTAACTTCTATGCCGAACTACGTCAGACAGGAACAAGTACAGCAACAAGTACATCGATAACTCCGTATGAACTCAAGGGAAAGTACCTTTCTGCTGATATACAAGAAATTGCAGTATCACCTCTAAAAGACAAAATATTCACATGGAATATAGAGAACGGAAAGGGGGTTGGATACATAAGTAGTTTTGACGAGAAAACAAAGATAAAAATATTTGAAACTCCAATTACCGAAGCTCTTGTAGAGTGGCCTGAGATTTCTAAAATCTTCGTAACAACAAAAGCATCTGCATATGCAACAGGACATGTATATACAGTCGATACAAAGACAGGAACATTTAAGAAGGTATTTGGTGGTCCTCGTGGTCTTGCAACGAAAGCAAGTAAAGATCTTTCTAAGCTCCTATATTCTCAAGGAACTCAAGACTCAATACTTCTTAGTCTTCTCAATCTAAAAGATAATAAATCACAGAACCTTCTCATTCGAACTCTTGCTGATAAGTGTGTGTGGAGTTCATATCATAAAGAAGACATATATTGTGCTGTACCAACAGAAATACCTCAAGGAATCTATCCTGATGATTGGTATCGTGGCACCGTTTCATTTGTTGATGAAATTTGGCACATTGACTCAACAACAGGGGAGGTACATCTTCTTGCCAAACTTCTTAGTGCTGGCGATGCCCTTATCGACGCAACAAACCTTACACTTGATGACAAGGACAATTACCTTTACTTCATAAATAAAAGAGACCTTAGTTTATGGTCTCTTGATCTCAACAATTAGAGAGGTTGGTGATTTTTAAGATGTTTCCTTACAATAAGCTCTTGTCCGAGGGTAAACAAACTACTTACTGTCCAATAGATAGCAACTACAGCAGATATCTTGTATGAGATAAAGAAAATCATAACAGGAAATATATATTTCATAGTCTTTGCCATGTTCTGAGCCATATCAAGCTGGGGATTTCCTGAAGGTTTTCCATTTGATGTTGCTGATACAGAATAGTGAAGTTGAAGATACTGAGAAAGTGCCGCAATGAGAGATATGGGGATACTTCGTACAGAAACGTCAACAAAACCGAGAAAATGCATATCAATAACCGGTGATGTTACAAAACTATAGAGAAGTTCTGACTTTATCTCAGGCAATCCAGATTTTACAAAAATAGAGTAGAGGGCCCAGATAATAGGGAGCTGGATAAAGAGAACGAGAAAGCTTGAAAAGGGGTTTACCCCTTTTTCTTTGTAAAGGGCCATCACCTTAAGAGCTTGTTGCTGTTTGTCAGGAACTTCGTTTTTTAAACGATTAAGCTCTGGTTCAATCTCTTTCATACGAACCTGGGTTACAATAGCCTTCTTTGAAAGGGGAAAGAGGACAAGGCGTATAATTATTGTGAAGATGATAACTGCAATACCTGCATCCATCCATGGAAAGACATCGAGAAGGTAGATAAGACCATTATAAAGGGGATTGAAAATGAAAGTTGAGTATAAATGTAACATAATGGATTAATTCTACTTTAAAAGATCTGCTTTCACAAAGTTTTTATGTATTTCACCATAAAAATCTGTGAGGGATAGTTTCTCAGCACCTTGTTTTATAATCACAATAACAAGAAACCCCTCTTTCAAACTAGGGGAGAGAGATCTTATGAGACTATAGGTTCTTCGACGTAGCTTGTTACGTAATACTGCGGTATGAGCAACTTTTTTGGGAACAGACACCGCATATCTACTACTCGAATCATGTTCGAGTAATTTAATTGAAGAAAAAGAACAATGGGTAGATTGTCCTTTTTCTATAATCTCTGCAAATAATTCTGTTGTAAGCCTCTTTGAGTGAGGGAGCATACTATACAGCTATTTTCTTTCGGCCTTTTTGTCGGCGTCGCTTCAAAACATTACGTCCTGTACTTGATTTTGATCGTACAAGAAATCCATGTGTCTTAGCTCGCTTTCTTTTCTTTGGTTGATATGTAAATGACATAGTGATACCACTATACACCATAATCCACAGGTTATCAACATACTTATTACATTTCCACAAGTTTGTTATTTTATAAACAAGTATATACTTAATGTATTATTTTTTTACTACCTTCACACTATCATGAAAGAACACATAGAATTATGGGAGCGTGCACTTGTTGAAATAGAATTAGCTGTCTCACAAGCCAACTTTTCTACATGGTTCAATGGAACTTACATCATTAAAAATGAAGAGGGAACTATATTTCTTGGAGTACCAAACTCTTTCATCCAAGAATGGCTCTATAAGAAATTTCACAATACCATTTTACGCACCCTAAGGAACCTCAATCCGAATGTACGAGCTCTTGAATACACCATAGTAAAAGATGCTGAGAAGAAGAAAGAAGAGGAGAAGAAAAAGGCTCAATTTAGCCCTACTATATCAATGCCTCTTCAAGATTTCTATGTGAACAAGGAGGACAACTTAAATCCTCGCTATATCTTCGACTCTTTTGTTGTAGGACCATTTAATGAATTACCGTATGCAGCATCAAAAGCTGTGGTTAAAAACCCTGGAGGAACGTATAATCCACTCTTTATCTACGGAAATACAGGACATGGAAAGACACATCTCATCCAAGCGATAGGGAATCATATAAAGAAGGATTTTCCTCATAAAAAAGTTTTCTATCTAACATCAGAGAGATTTGGAACTGAGTATTTAGCTTCACTTCAAACCAATACAGCTCATAAGTTTAAGGAGAAATACAGAAAGTATGATGTCATCATCATGGACGATATTCAATTCTTCTCAAGTAAGGAGAAATTTCAGGAGGAACTTTTCCATCTCTTTGAAACCTTCTATCAAACCAATAGACAATTAGTATTTTCTTCAGATAAGCACCCGAATTTCATTCCAGGACTTGAAGATCGTTTGAAATCAAGATTTGGCGCAGGAATGATCATAGATATTCCAGCACCTGACAATGAATCTCGTATGGCTATATTTAAAGCCAAGTTTTTAGCAAACAATATAGACCTTACCCCAGATATTATTGAGTTTCTTGCTCTTAATATTGAGAGTAATGTTCGTGAAATGGAGGGAATTGTAAATGCAGTTGTGTGTCAAACTCAATTAAAAAATAGACCTTTGTCTCTTAATGAGATAAAGGGGCTCATAAAAAACAGTACGAAACCAAAGAAAAACATATCTATAAAGGATGTTATAAAGATAATATCTGATTTCTATAATATCCCCGAAGAAAGTGTCTATGATAAAACAAGAAAGAAGGAGGTTGTTAAACCTCGTCAAATCATCATGTATATTCTTCGAGAAGACTTAAACATCTCATTCCCTTCGATAGGGGACAAGATGGGAGGACGAGATCACACAACAGTGATTCACTCATGTGAGAAGGTTAAGGAGGATCTCAAAACAGATCCTACCCTTATGAGTGAGATTGCTCAGATACGAGCAATGCTGTAAATGTAGTGGATATCCTGTGGGGAAGTTGGGAGAATTCCTGTGATATCTTTGTGGAGAAAAAAGAATAACTTGAGGATTTCCCACATACACCACAAAGTTGTTAAAAATAGGGTACAATATATCAACAAGAGCACATTCCAAGAAACACCTCTGATAAGCCATTAATTTGAGTTATCCACCTATCCACAGGACTAATAATAGTAATAGTATTTAATTATAGATATAAAGAGAATAACTATGAATATCGAATGCCCCCAAGAAAAACTAAAGGAAGCTGTGAATTATGCAGAAAGAATTGCAGGTAAACATATGACATTACCTGTACTCTCATGTCTCCTTCTCGATGCATCATCAAAGAATGCACTCATAATTAAATCAACTAATTTAGATATTGGTTTTGAATTTTCAATTCCAGCAAAGATCAATGAAACAGGTATAGTTGCAGTTCCAGGTTCTGTGTTGAATTCCTTCATAGGAAGCGTTACAGGAGGGGAGAAGGGGGTTACACTAGTCCTTGATCAAAACAATTTAAAAATAAGCACCTCACGCAGTTCTGGAACAATTAAGACCATTCCTCATGAAGACTTCCCAAGTATTCCACGAGCATCAACAGAAAATTCATTCACTCTCAATGCTCATGAATTCGTAAAAGGACTTAAATCTGTATGGTATAGCTCATCAATTTCAAGTGTTAAGCCAGAACTTTCAAGTGTTTATGTCTACTGTGAAGGGGAATACGTTGTTTTCGTTGCAACAGATTCTTTTAGACTCGCTGAAAAGAAGGTAAAGGTTAGGAAGAACAAGGATTTCGGACAAATACTCATTCCATTTAAGAATATACCGGAGATAATAAGGGTTTTAGAGTCTATAAACGACGATGTTGAGGTTTGTTTGGATAAGAATCAAATATCCTTTACCTACAAAGGACTCTATCTCATTTCTCGAGTTATCGACGGTGTCTTTCCTGATTATAAACAAATCATACCTAAACAAAGTACAACTGAAGCCATTGTTCTTAAACAAGATTTAATTAATGCATTAAAGATATCAAATATATTTTCTGATAAGTTTAATCAGATAAATATAAAGATTGATATTGAAAACAAACAGGTTCAGATAAAAACAAAGAACAATGATGTGGGGGAGAACAGTACATCACTCGATTCCGCTATTACTGGTGAGTCTATAGAAATAAACTTTAACTACAAGTATATCGTCGATTGTTTCCAGTCAATCGATTCAGACAGTGTCTCATTATCGTTTAATGGGCTTAATAGACCCCTTATCATCACTCCGGTATCAGATACAACCTTCCGGTATCTTGTGATGCCTATGAATAGATAAAACGCATGCAAGGTATAGGATCATTTTTTGATAAGTTTAAAAACAAAGCCGTAGAAGAAATACAGAGACGCTCTGTCATTAGTGATATTCTATTTTCTGTTCTAAAGATACGAATAGAGCCTGAGCTAATCAATCTAAAGAACGGGGTTATTACCCTCAAGGGAAGTCATTTGTTTAAGAATGAGATTTTTATAAAGAAACAATTGCTCCTTGATGCTTTTAAAAAACAATTACCACACACTCGTATTGTAGATATACGATAGATTATTTTTTGATATCAACCGTTATACTAGCTTCACCCTTGTTAAGTACCGTATCATATCCAATTACTTTAATAACAGTTCTTTCAGGAAGATCACGTATGTCCTGAGGATTGAATATGATATTTTGAGGATCTTTTTCATTAAAGAGAAGATATTTACCATTTATATAGAGTTCTGTTTTCTTGAGAGGATATTTTCCTTTAGATACTACCGTTATGAGAATTTTTGAATTCCCATCAAGGGTTACAGAGTCTTTTGGAGAGGTAATTGTTATGGTTGGCGCATTTTCAGGAATATGAACATCGTCTTTTTCTGTTGGTATTACAATTTCAGCAGCTTCTTTGAATGAAGGATTGTCTTTTGCCCATGTTTCAAACCACTTTCGTACCCCAAACTCCCAGTATTCATACTGAGAATCTTGTTGTGGTTCTTTAGGAATATCACCACGAGGGTTATCTTTATCAACCCAGTGAAGAATCGAATGAACACCATTAAAAATAGTTTCTTGAGTTAATTCATGAGGGGTAAGGTCAGTTGCTATCTTTCCAGAAACACTATCAGTTTTATACGATACTCCACCTTTCCATATTCCACGAAGAGTTGGTTTTAAATCAGTATCTGTTTGTTCTGGTTTCTTGAAGTATTCTCGAGGAAGACTTGCATTAATTTCAGACATAAACGCTCCCCATACAGGTGCAATGATGAGACCTGCAACCTTTTTGTCCATAGGGGTATTATCATTCTTTCCTGCCCATGCACCAACAACAATGTTTGGAGTATATCCTTCAATCCAAACATCACGAAAATCATTTGTTGTTCCTGTTTTTATAGCAACATCACGAGAACCAAGGTTTTCTGCGATAGGGTTAAGAGTACTAAGTCGAACCTTTTTGTCAGACAAGATATCATTGATGAGTCGACTAATTTCTGTAGGAATACTTTGTTCGGGATTAAGCTGGGCTTCTTCAAGTATTTTTCCCTGAGCATCTTCAACCTTAAGCACAGATCTATAGTGGTTTCGAATTCCATCGTTAGCAAATACACCATACGCACTTGTAAGTTCAAGAAGTGATACTTCACCACCTCCAAGAACAAGAGTGAGTCCATATCGATTCGGATCCTTTAAACTTGTTATACCCATAGATTCAGCTGTATTGATTGATTTTGGAATACCCGCTAGATACAGGGCTTTTACAGCAGGAACGTTACGAGATTGAGCAAGGGCTGTTCTCATGGTCATAGGACCTTCAAAAATACCATCATATTCTTCAGGGGAATAGCAGTCTTTCTTTGGATCACCCTCAGGATCTTTAAGTTCTCCTTCCACAGTACATCGAGTAGAAAATTCTGTAGGAACATCGAAAAGAACTGTTTCAGGAGTATATCCCTTCATGAATGCTGTTGCATACACGAAAGGTTTAAATGTTGATCCTGGTTGTCTTAGGGCAGTGGCTACATTGAAATTACCATCAATCTCTTTGTCAAAATAGTTACGAGATCCAACCATAACAAGTACATCACCATTCTTTGGATCAATAGCAACCATAGCTGTATTACTTGCATTAAATGAACTCTCAAGATTTGGTGCAAAGTTACTAATCACTTTTTCAGCTTTGTCTTGCATTGAAAAATCAAGAGTTGTTGTGACTTTCAACCCTCCATCTTCAACCATCTCTTCTCCATATTTTGAAACAAGATAGTCTTTAACATAGAGGGCAAAGTGAGGTGCTCGTATTCCTGTGGTGTTTTTCTCAAGAAAAACAACCTCTTTTTTCAAAGCATCCTTATATTCATCATTAGTAATAAACCCATTCTCTTTCATTTTAAGAAGAACAAGTTTCTGTCTTGCATCAAGGCGATCTTTGTTTTTTCCGTAAGGGGAATAGAAGGTGGGGGCCTGGGGAATTGCCGCTATATATGCAGCCTCAGCAAGGTTTATGTCTCGTGCTGATTTTCCAAAAAATGTTTTACTTGCTTCTTCAACTCCATAAATATTTCCACCATAAGGAGTTTCATTGAGATATGTTGAAAGAATCTGATCTTTTGTAAGGAATCTCTCGAGTTTAAGGGCAAGGATCCATTCCTTGAGTTTTCTGGTTAGGGTTTTGTCTTTTGTAAGTACAGAGTTTTTTATAACTTGTTGAGTTATCGTTGAGCCTCCTTGAGTAAGTCCAGCACCAGGAGTTATGTTTGCAAGGAGGGCACGAAGAATTGCTGTTGGTTTTATCCCTTTATGTGAATAGAATTCATTGTCTTCAATTGCAATCGTTGCATCCTTTATATCCTGAGAGATAGTTTCAAAAGGAATAATAGTACGACGTGTGTCATTGTGAACATCATAGAGGAGAACTTCTCCTGTGCGATCATATATTTTTGTAGACTGAGATACCTTTCTTGTCTCAAAAGCACTTAAATCAGGTATTTGTAGGGTTGAAAACCAGATAATAACAAAACTAGATAATATAAAACACCCCGATATAAGTAATACAACAAGAGGCTTTATCAACTTCCAAAGAGCTCTTCTGAGCAGGCTTTTTCTATGACTCATTTCGAAATTTTATCATAAATATGGTACATTACATAGTATACATATATGTCATGGTTTAAAGAAAAAAAAGTAATAACTGATGAATCTCGTATCGACGAAGTACTTACTCGTGGAGTAGAGAACATATTTCCTAACAAGGATTTTATTAAAAGTAAGTTTTTAAGGGGTGAGAAGCTCTCTTTCTATCTCGGTGTAGACCCAACATCACCATCTCTTCATCTTGGTCATGCAATACCACTTAAGAAACTTGGTGAACTTCAAAAACTCGGTCATAAGATAATATTTCTTGTGGGAGATTTCACTGCAATGATAGGTGATCCGACTGATAAAACTGCAACAAGAAAAAAACTTACAAGAGACCAGGTTCTCGCCAATTGTCGGGAATACAAGAAACAAGCATCAACATTTATCTCTTTCTCAGGTGATAATAAGGCAGATATGCGTTTCAATTCAGAATGGCTTTCATCTATGTCTTTTGAAGATGTCCTTGAACTCTCATCTCATATGACGGTTAATCAAATGTTGAAAAGAGATATGTTTGCTCGTCGTATTCAAGATGACAAACCACTTTTCATTCACGAATTTATGTACCCTCTAATGCAAGGATATGATTCTGTTGCTCTTGAGGTTGATGGGGAAGTTGGGGGAAATGATCAAACATTTAACATGCTTGCGGGAAGAGATTTTGTAAAAGATTTTAAACAGAAAGAAAAGTGTGTTATCGCAATGAAACTCCTCACTGATTCTTCGGGAAAGAAGATGGGTAAGACTGATGGAAATGCTGTGAGTCTTGATCAATCCCCAGAAGATATGTTTGGAAAGGTAATGAGCTGGAGTGATGATCTCATTGTTACAGGTTTTGAATTGATAACAGATAAATCTCTTTCAGAAATTGAAGAAATTAAAAATAGATTACATCAGGGAGAAAATCCTCGAGACTTGAAAGCACTTCTCGCTTTCTCACTCGTTGAAAGTATTCATGGCAATGAATATGCACTTCGAGCTCAAGAGTCTTTTGAAAATACATTTAAAAAAGGAGAAGTTCCTAATGATATCCCTACCATTTCTGGAGAAAAGGGTGCTGTGATAAAAGATATCATTGTTCGAGAGGGGATAGTTAGTTCAAATGCTGAGTGGAGAAGGCTCATTGAATCAAAGGCTGTGTCATATGTAGAAAGTGAAGAGGTTGTAACTGATCCCTATATAAAACTTGAAGATACTGTAGTTCTTCGAATTGGAAAGAAAAGATTTGTAAAAATACAGATATAAACAAAAAAGCCCCAAAGGGCTTTTTTGTTATTCCTCCCACTTATCTCTAAATGGGTCAACCTCATCATCATCGAGGTCGAGAGTGTCATCATCACCAAGAGCGTCTTCAATATCATCACTAAGAAGAACCTCCTCATCAACCTCTTTCTCTGCATCCTCATCATCTTTAATTTCTTTCACCTCTCCCTCTTCTTCTTTGGTTGTTTTTTTCTTTTTTAATTCAATGTCTTTTGACTTTGGCATTGTCGTGTGTAAATCACTATTTTTAATTTCATATTTGTAACAAAACTGTTACTTTTTTGCAAATTTCTAGACTTGGGGATAACTTCGTTTTTGTTTATGGGACTCATGAGCATCGCAGGTGAGGGCAACTGCTATCGCATCATATTCATCATCAAGGGCTTTTTTGAGCTTTGTTTTAAGAAGAAGAGGTATCATTTTTATAATCTGTGTCTTGTCACTTCCACCATGTCCTGTAACAGCAAGTTTAATTTGAGGAGGGCTGTATTCAAAGAGGGGAATGTCTTTGAGTATAGCTTCATATGATATGACACCACGAGCCTCAGCAACCTTCATTGCTGTTTTCTGGTTTTTAGTTACAAAGAGAGATTCAAGAGCCATTGCCTCAGGTTTAAATTCCTCGATGACGACACGTATACGTAAACCGATCTCACGCAGACGTATATGAAAATCATCTTTAGGAGATGTTGTGAAGCATTCAGAGTGTACAAGAATACCATTGTCGATAACGGCAATTCCAAGTCGATCATATCCTGGATCTATTCCAAGAATTCTCATGAATATTATTCTGCGTTAGTGATGACATTCTGAACCTCATCGTTTTCCTCAAGTGCTTCAACAAGAATTTGAAGCTTCTCTATATCACCATCTTCAAGTGGCATAGTTGAATTAGCAACCCATCCCTCATGTGTCTTTGTAAATGCCCATGATGCACTTCCTGGTGCAGCGAGTTCACTCCCATTTAGAGAGAGAATGTGTTTTATTTCTTGTGCAGCTTTGTTTCTGTTGTCAGTTAGAACATCAATGAGAATTGCTATCCCTCCAGGACCATATGACTCATAGACGATAGATTCCATACTTGCTGAGGCATCAGTGGTTGCTTTCTTGATTGCTCGCTCAATGGTGTCATTGGGCATGTTTTCTTTCTTCGCTTTCTCAATTGCAAGAGCAAGTCCGGGAGACTTAAGATTTCCTCCAGCCTTCTTTGCCTCTACAGTAATGAAGCGAACAAGTTTTCCAAACACCTTACTCTTCTGCGCATCATTTTTTGCCTTCTGATGTTTAATTTTTGAAAATTTATTATGTCCTGCCATATATTTGTTATATTAATTTTCTAACAACACCTTTGATATTAAGATGTTCATATGCTTTGTCAGTAACAACCCTACCACGGGGAGTTCTTTCAATGAGTCCCAATTGAAGAAGATACGGTTCATAGACTTCTTCAATTGTTGCTTGTTCTTCGGAAAGAGCTGCACCCAGTGTATTGAGCCCTACTGGTCCACCACCAAATTTTTCTATCATAATCTTGAGAATATCTCGATCTGCAGAGTTGAGTCCTAGTATATCAATACCAAGCATTGCAAGGGCTTTCTCTACAACGGGCTTGGTAAGGGGGGTTTTTTCAATTTGCGCATAATCTCTGCAACGTTTGAGGAAGTAGTTTGCTGTACGAGGGGTAAAGCGACTTCTAACTGCTATCTCATGTACTGCTTCAGGATGTATTTCAATTCCAAGAATATCTGCTGATCTTTTAATGATCTGACCAATTTCGTGCTCGGTATAGAATTCGAGTTTGAATACTCCACCAGAGAATCTTGAACGGAGAGGGGAGGATATCATCGCTATTCGTGTCGTTGCTGCTATTAATGTGAATTGTGGAAGTTCAAGTTGAATAGTTCGCGCTGAAGGACCCTTTCCAATGATGATATCAAGGCTACCAGATTCCATTGCTGGATAGAGGACCTCTTCAATTGCTTTGTTAAGTCTGTGTATTTCATCAATGAACAAAATATCTCCTTGTGAGAGGTTGGTAAGTATTGAAGCAAGATCACCAACCTTGAGTATTGCTGGTCCAGACGTCACCTTCATTTGCGAACCCGTCTCTTTGGCTATGAGATGGGCGAGGGTAGTCTTTCCAAGACCAGGGGGGCCATAGAAAAGTATGTGTTCAGGGGGGTGTTTTCTCTCTTGTGCAGCAGTCAAAAGCACATGAAGGTTGTCCTTTATATTCTTTTGGCCAATGTAGTCAGCCCAACGCCCTGGTCGAAGGGTGTGGTCGAGGTAGCCCGTCTCTTTTTCTTGGGGTGTAATATCACTTGACATATTTTGTATTGTATGCTAAGCTTTCAGTGAAAAGGTAGTTTTCCGACATATCAGATTCATAAATCTCTAAACAATATAGCCTGTTTACTCAGGTTATCTGACATAATATTGAGGACATTCTGGTTATCACCCCGTGTGTATGTACTGGGGTTATCCTTGAGATTACGTTTAACTTTTGGTGATCGCATTAAAAGTATTGTTTAGAGATTCATGCATCTGAGTTTCTCTCTGAGATCTGCATATAATGGTACTCTTCTTTCAGGAAAATTCAATTGACACTACTTTTTTTATGCTTCGTAAGTCGATTCTCTAATCTTCAATTGTGATAACACGCTCAAGTTCATCAAGGGAAGTGACTCCTTTGATGATTTTTAATATCCCATCTTGTTTCATAGTGAGAATTCCTTGAGGTGCTGCAGCTTTCTCAATTTCTTCTTCACTCGGATTGTTATCAATGACCATAACAACTTCTGGAGTGAGTCTTAGTCCCTCATAAATACCAATTCGTCCCTTGTATCCTGTATTGTTACAGTACTCACATCCATTCGCTGTATATACGTTCTGTGGAAGGGCAGGGATTTCACTCTTGTCATAGATGGTTGCAAGAACATCATCAATTCTTTTCTTTGTGATACCCTCATAGGCAACTGGTTTTTTACATTTCTCACACAACTTTCGCACAAGACGTTGTGCAAGACTAATATTGATTGCAGAACTCATAATTTTAGAATTGATACCAAGATCAATGAGGCGAGGGAATGCTCCAGCAGCACTGTTTGTGTGAAGTGTTGAAAAAACAAGATGGCCTGTAAGTGATGAATTGATAGCGATGGAAGCCGTCTCGCTATCACGTATCTCACCGACCATGATGACATCAGGATCTTGTCGAAGTGCAGATCGAAGACCTTCAAGAAATGTGTATCCTTTGTCATTTGTCTGTGTTTGGACAATACCAGGAAGATGATATTCAATCGGATCTTCTATTGTAATTATCTTCACGGTAGGGTTATGAACTTTCTTGAGGAAGGCATAGAGAGTAGTTGTTTTTCCGGAACCAGTAGGGCCGGTGGTAAGGAGCATTCCATTTGGTTTTGTTATCTCCCGCTCAAGTACCGCAAGAAGTTTCGGAGGAATACCAAGTTCTTCCATAGGGACACCAATTGATTTTGGATTAAGGATACGCATTACAATTGATTCATTGTATGCACCAGGGAGTACTGAAGTACGAATTTCAATATCAGCTGTTCCAATATGAACACTGAATCGTCCATCTTGAGCATCCTTTTTGATATTTAGCTTAAGACCAGAAAGAAGTTTAATACGAGAAAGAAGAAGATTGTATGTATCTTTGTCGAAGTTGATGACATTTACAAGTACACCATCGAGACGATATCGAAGACGAATATACTCTTCTTCAGGTTCAATGTGTACATCTGAAGCATTTGTACCAAGTGCTCCTGCAAGAATGGTTTCAAGTATACGAGATACTCGATAGCTTTTTTTCATTGAAAGAGTTGATTCCAAGAGAGAGATGATTTCAGGGAGACCTTTTGCTTGCTCCATGATATGGGTCATCTCATCACTTGCAATTTCAAGAGACCCCGCTTTACTCTCATAGGCAAAAGAAAGATCTTTGTACGAAATCCATGCACGTTCAAGACTTGCTGTTGAAGCAATGGTGAGAGTGGGGGAGAATCCTTTCTCTTTAAGAGAGGACATAACCTCTTCTATACCAGGAAGTTCTGGCATACGTGCTGCAATTTTTACCTTTTTGTCTACCAGAGAGTATGCGGCAATTTTTAATTCACGAGCTTTCGTCTCTTCGATAAGTCGGAGAGCATCAGTGTTGATAATAGTTATGGAGAGATCAACATATTCAAGACCATACTTAGCAGAAAGAAGTTGAACAAGTTCTTCCTCTTCTCGACGATGAAGATCATTGATTTTTCTATTCTGCTTATCTTCGTCAAATTGAATCATTATGCATGTAATTATATCCTACGCTTAACTTTTACCACCCATTGACTTAAGTATATATATTATGATATAATATATACAACCTAAACAATGATGTTTAAGTTAAAGAAAGGCTCTTTGTGAATTATTTGTTTCTTCTTGTTATCTGTGTTTTTCTCACAGGTTGCGGTTCTCTTCGTAAGGGATGGCAGGGACCACCCCTGGTTTCTGAAATTACGCCCATAGGGCGTACTCAGTTGCCGGACAATCCGGTCCCTCATCACTCCCACTCCCACAGTGATGGGGTAGGGAATTATGAGTACTACGAAAGAGGTACTCGATACCGGGTTGATGGGACATACTTTCAACATGTACGTCCATACGGATACACAAACTGGTACAAGTCGTATCAGTCGCCAACCCCTCCGACAGTTACAACCTACGATGACCCTCGTGGACCACGAGGGTCATATCAGGGGAGATATATAAATATTCTTCCACCACTTCCTCGGTAATGAGGGGTGGTCACAACATTAGTTCCAGCATCGCAAGATGCTGGAATTTCTTTTTATGATATATTTCATACATGAAAACAATCCTCACACATTCTCCTGAAGAAACAGCGGTTTTTGCACATAACTGGCTTTCTTCTCTTGTCCCTAAAAAAGATGAGGCAACAATTGTGGGGCTCTATGGAAACCTTGGTGCAGGGAAGACCACCTTTACCCAAAGTGTTGCACGTGCTCTAGGAATTTCTGAAGATGTAACAAGTCCTACCTTTGTCATTGAAAAGATATATGACACAAAACATTCAGTGTTCAAGAAAATGATTCATATCGATGCATATCGTCTTGAACATGGAAGAGAGTTGTCTGTCCTCAATTTCGAATCACTTCTTGATAGCCCTCATAATCTCATTCTCATTGAATGGCCAGAAAATGTAAAAGAAGTTTTACCTGAAGATCATTACAAAATATATTGTACATTTGTCGATCAAAATTCACGAGAATTTAAGGTACAATAGGGGGTATGGAAAAACAACATACAGACATGAAGCGTGTGGTACTACTCGACTCCCATGCCATACTACATCGGGCATATCACGCTTTGCCTGATTTTGTTTCTGCAAAGGGAGAGCCAACTGGTGCACTCTACGGACTTACAACCATGCTCATCAAGATCATTGATGAACTTAAACCAACATATCTCATTGCCTGCTACGATCTTCCTGGTCCTACGTTTAGAAAAGAGGTGTATAAGGATTACAAAGCAGGTCGTGCTAAGGCAGAAGATGATCTCGTTGCTCAAATGAAGAGATCTCGAGATATTTTCACAGCCCTTAATATTCCCATATATGACAAACCAGGATTTGAAGCTGACGACATGCTTGGCACAATCACTCATCAAATCAAAGATATCCCTCATATTGAAGTTGTCATTGCTTCAGGTGATATGGATACATTACAACTTGTCTCAGGTGACAAGGTTCAAGTGTATACTCTCAAGAAGGGAATTAAGGATACCATTATGTACAACGAAGAAGCTGTACAGGAGCGATTTGGTTTTGGTCCAGAACTTCTCCCTGATTACAAGGGCTTGAGAGGTGATCCATCAGACAACATTGTGGGGATTAAGGGGATAGGGGAGAAGACGGCCACAATTCTCATCACCACTTTCGGAACCATCGAGAGTATGTATGAAACTCTTGAGAAGAAGGGTGAAGGTGAATTCAAGAAGGTAGGAATTACTGATCGAATCCTCACCCTTCTCAAAGAGGGTAAGGAAGAGGCTTTGTTTAGTAAGATGCTTGCAACCATACGTCGTGATGCACCGGTAACCTTTACAATGCCTCAACAAGAATTTAAGGATTCAGTTGATTTTGAAAAAATATCACATCTTTTTAATGAACTTGATTTCCGTAGTCTCTCGACACGTCTCAAGACTGTGTTAGGGGGAACAGTAGAAGTCGTTGCTGAACAGAAAAAAGAAGAGAAAATCGAAGAACATATAGATAGCGATGATCTTACCAAAACATCTATAGCTCTCTGGCTTCTCAATTCAAATCTTACAGATCCTCAACTTCAAGACATCTATGAGTTTGCGAAAGTGGAGAATTTTCAAAAAGCTACTGATATTATCTTCAAAGAGCTCGACAAGAGAGGTCTTCGTAAGGTCTATGATTCTATAGAAGAACCAATCATCCCCATCATAAAGAAAATGGATGAACGAGGTGTGCGAATTGATACAGATTTTCTAAAAGATCTTTCAAACACATACCACACAGAGCTTTCTAAATTGGAAAAGAAGATATGGGAATATGCAGGAGGGGAGTTCAATATAAATTCACCAAAGCAATTGGGAGATATTCTCTTCGACACTCTCAATCTCACAGCAAAGGGTCTCAAGAAGACAACGGGAGGAGCTCGTTCAACTCGTGAGTCTGAACTTGAAAAACTTCGTGATGCACATCCCATTGTTCCACTCATCTTTGAATATCGTGAACTTCAGAAACTCCTCTCTACCTACATAGATACCATACCAACTCTTGTTGATGATACAGGACGTCTTCATGCACATTTTCTTCAAGCGGGAACAACCACAGGTCGTATGTCTTCTCAGGGTCCAAATCTTCAAAATATTCCTGTTAAAACAGAATTAGGCAGAGCTATACGCAAAGCATTCATTGCTGAGAAAGGATATGTACTTTCAGCTCTCGACTACTCTCAAATTGAACTTCGCATAGCTGCATTTCTTTCAAAAGACAAAAGACTCATAGAAATCTTTACAGGGGGAGAGGATGTACATACCGCTGTAGCATCAGAAGTATTCGGTGTATCACTTAATGAGGTAGACAAGGAAATGAGACGTAAGGCAAAGATTATCAATTTCGGTATTCTCTATGGTATGGGGGTAAATGCATTACGTCAAAATCTTGGTGAAAATACAACTCGAGCTGAAGCTCAACTTTTCTATAACGAATATTTTAAGAAATTTTCTGGACTTGCTACATATCTCGACTATGTAAAGGCAGATGCTGAGAGAAAGGGATATACAGAGACTTTCTTTGGACGACGAAGATATTTCGAAGGTATTACCTCAAAGATTCCGTATATAAAAGCTATGGCAGAGCGCATGGCAATCAATGCTCCAATTCAAGGTACGAATGCAGATATTATAAAGATTGCTATGAAGCGTATCGATGACTATCTCATACATCACGATCTTTCTAACAAGGCATATCTCATACTTCAGGTGCATGATGAACTCGTCTATGAGATTGATGAGAAGATAGCTCCATCACTTGTTCCTGAGATACAGAGAATAATGGAAACAGTTATCAATCCTGAGGATATAGAGGGGATATCATGTCTTGTGAATGCTCATATTGGAAACAATTGGGGAGATTTGAAATAATATACCTATGATATACCTCTATCACGGAACAGATACTGATGCTTCACGCACAAAAGCACATGATCTCATAGAATCATTACGTCGTAAGAAACCCGATGCATCTTTTTTCCGTATTGATTCTGAAACCATCACCCCAGAACTTCTCGAAGAATATACTTCAGGACAAGGACTTTTTGTAGAAAAAAGTATTGTGCTCATTAATCATCCTTGTGAAAACAAAGACACTAAAGCTGTCTTTCTCGATTACCTCGACCTCTTGAGAGAGTCACAGAATATTTTCATTGTTCTTGAAGGTAAGATTGATAAGGCGACATTGACTAAACTTGAGAAAAAAACCGAAAAGGTTGTTGTCTGTGATCTGTCTCAAAAGAAAGTGGTAAAAGAATATAATGCGTTTGCGCTTGCTGATGCTGTTGGGAATCGTAACAAAAAGGAGGCTTGGATACTCTATGTCTCGGCTCGAAAGAGGGGAGATGTACCTGAGGCGCTCCATGGAATGATTTTTTGGAAAATTAAAACCCTTCTTCTTAACAAAATATTCTCAACATGGAAGGAGAAGGAACTCAAATCAATGCTTACCCATCTCATAACGATATATCATGAGTCACGTCGGGGTGGTCCTGATCTTGATAGTGCCCTTGAAGAAACTCTCCTTAGCCTCTAGGAATTGTGAATGTAAAGATACTTCCTTTTCCTTGTCCTTCAGATTCAGCCCAAATCTTTCCTTTATGATGAAGAACAATCTCTTTAGCAATGAAGAGTCCAATACCAAGACCCTCAGTGTCTGCAGCGCGAGCTCGAGAAGTTCGATAGAATTTCGAGAAAATATGAAGAAGCTCTTCTTTGTTCATTCCGATACCCTGGTCTTTAATTGTGAAGCGTACATTCTTTCCTTCATGTGTAATTTCAAGTACCACAGTTCCTTTTCCAACACTGTAGTGTATTGCATTTTCAATGAGAGTTTGAAGAACAAATTTCATTCGTACTTGATCGAACTGAGCTGTGATTCCAGGGGTAAATTTCTTTTCAATTACTAAATCCTTTGTCTGTATTTGATGGAGAAGGGAATTGAGAACACTTTCAGTTGCTTGGGCTATATCACCTTGTTCAAAGTGATACTCATATGAAGCATGTTCTGCTTCTGATGTGGTTACGAGGAGATCGGTAAGTTCCACAAGTTTTTCATTTGCATTTTTAATATAGTCTATCTGAGTTTTCTGTTCTTCTGTTGGGTTAAGTGAGTTAAGATTTTCTGTGGCCCATTTAATACCTGTTAAAGGTGTTCTAAATTTATGAGTTACTGTGGTAATGAATTCATATTTAAGTAAGTCTATCTCTCGTAAGTGTTTCCACACAATGAGACTTACGATAACTGCAAGACCGGAAGATATGAGGGTGTTTGCCCAGAGGGGATAGTGTGGGTATGCGTTATGGATAATGGTATTTGAGTAGTTGAGAAGAGTAATGATACTTCCCACAATTACCATACCCACGGTAAGTGCAAATGCTTGTTTTGCGATAACTTTTACATTGAAGAGTTCATATCGCACAGCTCCATATACCAGTGGTATTGCAAAGAGTGATGCGAAGAGCATGCCCCAGAGAGGATCAATCTGAATATTGTACACAAGAAAGTTGGGTATCATCCCTATGGTATATGCAACGATAACTGTTACACCGAAGAAACCATATTGTTTTTGTAGAATGGGGTCAGGTGTTTCTCGTCGTTCCTTAAACAAAAGATATGCCATGTATACTGCACATATGAAATAGAGGAAAACAACACGAGTCCAATTGAGTGAACCTGCAACATAGTAATTAGGAAAATACATCTTTGGTTGAGAGGGGAGGAGGAAGAAATCAGGATTCATAATAAAAAACGCTATACAGAAAAGAGCAGATGCATATATGAATACAATCATCCATCGCATCGATCGGTTCTTCTTAACGAGTGCAAACACTGCGTGAACATTAAATGCTGCAATCATGAAAAGACACAGATTGAACATCAATATATTCTTTGAGATATACGGATCGATAACATTAACCCCGATAACATGTGAAGTACTGAATGCAGCTGCAGAAAGTACTGTAAGAGTGAGGGTGATATTTGCTATATTCTTCTTTCCATTAAAAAACGAAAGAAGAGCAATTCCAACAAGAACAATCGATGAGATGATTGAAATTATGTTATGGGCAATCAAATGTACATATGCATCCATGTGCGCCTAGTTGGAATCGAACCAACGACCCACTCCTTAAAAGGGAGATGCTCTACCGACTGAGCTATAGGCGCATGTGGCCAAACTATAGCACAGTATGGCCAAATTTCAAGATTTTCTACTAAAGAGGTAAATCAAAAGCAAAAGAGCCTGGTCCTGTGAAGAGGAGTGATAGGGAGATTACAAAAAGAACAAGATAGTAGTTGATACCATCAGTAAGAAAAGCCTTTGATCTGACCTTTGTAATGAGTTGAGTTCCGAGAATGATGAGTGCGAGAAGTGAACCAAGTTGAGTGAGATATCCAAGTATGAATGATATTCCGATAAGTACTTCAAGTGATGCTCGTGCTCTTTGTTTGTTACCCTGATTTTGTTTCTTGAGTACAATATATCCCCAGTATATAAACACAGCGCCAAGGGTAAGTCTCAGAAAGAACGGAGCAAGACTCTCAAGACCAAGTAACGATGGAAAAAGTGAAAACATATTGATATTTGATTAATTTACTATACAGTAATGATATGGTATCACAAAAACAACGAGATATATACCTCCTTCTTGATAATATCCGAAGCACTCATAATGTCGGTTCTATATTCCGTACAGCTGATGCAGTGGGTGTTACCAAGATATTCCTCTCAGGATACACTCCAGCTCCCATCGATCGTTTTGGACGTGTGCGTGGAGATATATCTAAGGCATCTCTCGGTGCCGAGAATACAGTTCCCTATGAGATAGTGAAAGATCCTCTTGATTGTCTCAAGAAATTAAAAAAAGAAAAAAATATATCCATTCTTGCCCTTGAACAACATGAGAGATCTATGGATTACAGATCATATAGTGGAGAAGGGGATGTTCTTGTGGTTGTTGGTAACGAGGTGGATGGTGTGTCATCAGATATCCTAAGTATGTCTGATGAGATTATCGAGATACCCATGCATGGAGAAAAAGAATCACTTAATGTTTCAGTTGCTACCGGTATTGCTCTCTATGGCTTACGATAGTTTTTTTTTCTGATGGTGTGAACAAAAATGCGTTCCTCGTCCAGCCACAACTATTCGAGCAATCACTCCATTACATCCTTTCTTGCTACATATTGTTCCTGTTTTACGATATGCTCGATGATGCTCTTGAAATGAACCACGTTCACCGTGGATGTTTCGATAGTCAGACATAGAATCTCCTCCAAAATCTATACCACGTGTAAGTGTAGTACGTAGTGCTTGATATAGTTTCTTGAGATAGTGTTCGGGAATATTCTTTACCAATGTCTCAGGGTGAATATTTGCTCTCCAGAGACTTTCATCTGCGTATATGTTTCCAATACCAGCAATGATACTTTGATCCATGAGTGTAGGTTTAATTTTACCCTGAGGCTTAGAGAACAATCTCTTTTTGAAAACAGGAAAGGTAAAAGATGGCTCGAGAGGTTCGGGGCCAATATCTCTTAAATGATCAGAGTCATGGAGTTTGTGTGTGTCTACTACAGCAATTTTTGCAAACTTACGCATATCAGAGAGTTCAATGTTCTTACCATTCGACAGGTTCATAACAAAGTGAATGAATCGATTGTAAGGATCTTTTTTGTTGTAATCTCCATACATGAGATGTCCTGTCATTTTCATGTGGATAATAATGGTGTGATTGTTTGAGAGATGTATGAGAACATTTTTTGCACGACGTGTAACATGGGTAATTGTGTTACCTGTAACCATCTTTTTAAAATACTTGAAATACACAGGATCTTTAATGGTATTTGATCCTTTAAAAAAGGAACTTCGATAGTCAGTCCATACATCATCAATACGGAGATTTCTCACCACCTCATCGAGTCCACGGGCTGTTGTTTGTACTTCTGGCAATTCTGGCATACAATTCTTATATCACACTTTGCTTTTTTATACCTCATGCATAGACACAACACACAACAGGGAAGAGGAAACTATAATTTTATAGCACTATGCGCACTTATCGTCTTGTCGGTGCCATGGCTCATGAATATTTTTCCTCAAAGTATCTCAATTATCGATCGAGGTTTCCGCTATGTGGGGAGTAATCTTGCTTCAGTCCTTCTCCATGATGTTGTAACTGTTGAAGAATTACATACGAAGTATGCTCAAGCAGAAAAAACTGAAGAAAAGATACGTATACTCATTGTTCCAGGACATGAGCCAGATTTCGGTGGAACAGAATATGGTGATTTAAAAGAAAGAAACCTTGCGGTGCAATTAGCTCAAAATCTAGCAACATTTCTCTCAAGAGATCCTCATTATGAAGTTATCATTACTCGCGATACGCATGCATGGACTCCAACATTTGAATCTTTTTTCAAAAACTCAAGACAAGATATCCTCAATTTCTTCAAAGATCATAAAAGTGAAATGGTACGTCTTGTAAATACAGGGAAGGTGACTAAGGTTAATGGGGTACAACACAATTCAGCACCTCAGGATGTTGCGCTACGACTCTACGGTATTAACAAGTGGGTCAATGACAATGATATTGATATGGCACTGCATATTCACTTCAATGACTATCCACGACGTAATACAAGTACTCCAGGAGAATACTCAGGCCTCGCTATCTATGTTCCTGAGCGACAGTACTCAAACAGTACAACTACACGTGTTATTGCAGATTCTGTTTTTAAGCGATTATCAAAATACAATGCAGTTAGTAATTTACCAAAAGAAGATGCAGGGATAGTGGAAGAGCAGGAACTCATTGCAATTGGATCACATAACTCTCTTGGAGCACCAAGTATGCTCATTGAGTATGGGTATATCTATGAACCACAGTATACAGATCAGTCAGTGCGTGATCTCACACTACAAGATCTCGCATTTCAAACATATCTCGGTATACAAGATTTCTTTGGAAGTACTGATGGTAAAGCCCTTGCATACGATAGTCTCATGCTACCTCACAGTTGGAAATCAAAAATTTCTAAAGACTCCATCAATCGTAGTGATGTCTTTGCATTACAAACAGCCCTAACTCTTGAAGGACAGTATCCTCCACGAAACAAAACAAAAAATGATTGTCCTCGTTCAGGACGTTTCGGTCCGTGTACGATAGAGGCATTAACAGCATTTCAGAAAAAGTATGGAATAGATGGTGAGAGGGAGGTTGTAGGAGAGAAGACAAAAAAGATTCTTAATGAAAAGTATTCTCAATAGTTAACTTCGTAGTTTAGATAGTTCTTCTCGTACGATACGTGCATCATCCCAAGGGGTTTTGGTGCCCTGAGGTCCCATGATATATGGATCTGTTCCTTTTCCCGTGATGATGACAGTATCTCCAGTCTGTGCGAGGCTACACGCAGTATGGAGTGCTTCTCTCCGGTCCATGATGATACGTGGTTGCTGTGTTGATATACCTTCACGTATGTGATTGATGATGGTTTGAGGATCTTCGTCATAAGGATCTTCATTGGTGAGGATAATTTCATCACAATATGAATCTGCAATTCGTCCCATCTCTTTTCGTTTCCATGTATCACGTCCTCCTCCGGTTCCTCCGAGTACACAGATCATACGAGAACCTTTGAATACTTGATATACCTTCTCAAGTGAATCAGGTGTATGGGCATAGTCGACGATGACATTGAAATCTTGACCAGCTTTAATTTTTTCAACTCGTCCTCGTACACCACTAAATTTCTCAAGTGTTCTTGAAATGATTTCAGGAGACACACCTAATTGAGATGCGCAGGTAATCGCTGCAAGTATATTGTAGAGATTGAAGAGTCCTGAGAGAGGGGAGTGAATCTTGGTGTTGTGATATGTGAAATCGATCCCTTCCTTCTTAACTTCATAAGGTTGAACATCATTGATACGATAGGTAATTTTTGTATCTGCGTCACATTCAAGAAACCGTGATGCTTGTGCATCATCTCCATTTACAACAATCACAGTGTTCTTTTTTGATGAAGATGCAAGGGTTTTTGCAATTGCTACTTTTGCATTGAGATAGTTTTCAAATGATCCGTGAGATTCAATGTGTTCAGGGGATATATTGGTAAAGATGAATGCATCGAGATTTATGAACAAATGACGATACTGCAAAACTCCCTGAGAGGTAATTTCAAGAATTGCATAATCACATTTTTTTTGTACTGCCTTTCTCAAAAAACGTTGAGTGAAGAAACGTCCAGGCATAGACATTTTGTACATATTCTCACTCGATTCATTTCCGATCTTGTGGCGAATGGTATTTGCAACTGCTGTTGTGTATCCAGCTTCTTCAAGAATTGCATTAAGAATTTCTGTAGTAGTACTTTTTCCTTTCGTACCGGTAACCGCTATGACCTTAAGTGAACGAGAAGGGAATCGATATACAAGTCCAGCGCAGAAGGCGAGTGTTAAGTGATATGCAGGCTGAAAGAATGCATAGAGGTTATGTGGTATATATTTACGAATTGTAGAGAGTGTTGAATCTATCATGCTATTATCTTCCTAAAATTTTTAATGCTTCCTTTATCTTCTCACCTGTCTTGGTAATATCTTTCTTGATACTTTTCAAAGCATCTCGACTCTCATTCTGTGTATATCCAAGTGACATGAGGGCCTCGAGAGCATCGGCATCATTTTTCATTGCACTTTGTGCTTCAGGGGTATGTGATATTTTCTCAACCTTGTCTTTAAGTTCAAGAACGATTTTTTCAGCAACCTTCTTTCCGATACCAGATATCTTCGTAAGGTGAGAAGTGTCTCCCGTTTGTACTGCTGTTTCAAGTGCATGTACTGAAGCGGAGTTAAGTATGCCAAGCGCTGTTTTTGGTCCAATACCTGATATGGTAATGAGGAGTTCGAAGAATGAGAGTTCAGCAGGGGATATGAAACCATAGAGATCCATGGCATTCTCTCGAACTGCAAGATATGTATATATAGTTATGACCCCAGTATCCTTTCCAAGCTTGGTTATCATGTCTGCTGTTGTGAATACCTTATACCCAATACCACCAACATCAAGGACGATATGTTTGGGGTCTATATGAGCAATGGTACCGGTAAGTCGAGATATCATGGACTTATCATAGCTTAATCCTTGTCTTTTTTAAAGGTATATGTTAGTTTTGTTCTATAAACATTTAGGAAATATATGGCAATTACATCATCAGCAAAGAAGGCGCTCCGTGCATCATCTCGAAAGAGAGTCTATAACCTCCGAACAAAGGCGGCTATCGACTTACCTTTGAAGAAGTTCCGAAAGCTCATTCTCGCAAAAAACACAAAGGAAGCAGAGGCACTTGTACCTTCTCTCTATCAAGCTCTGGATAAGGCGGCAAAGAGAAACCTCATCAAGAAGAATACAGCAGCTCGATACAAGTCTCGAATCATGAGTGCTTTGAAGAAAACAGCTACTAAGTAACTTACATAACAAAAGAGCTCCCTTAGGAGCTCTTTTGTTATGTAACTATGATTTAGTTATCGAAATAATCTTACCATCATCGAATCGCACCACCTTCTCTGCGGTCTTACCATACTCCTCTTCATGGGTAACCATAATGATTGTTTGTCCCTCAGCATGAAGTTCTTTGAAGATTGAGAGAATGACCTTCGATGATTCGTTATCAAGATTAGCAGTAGGTTCATCTGCGAAGAGAATGTCTGGTTTGTGTGCAATTGCTCTTGAGATACTCACTCTCTGTTGTTCTCCTCCCGAGAGTTGGCTTGGAAGTTGATCAACATGTTTTTCAAGGCGAACTCGAGTAAGTGCATCGCGTGCAATTGAATATGCTTTTGATTTTGGTATATCTTGCATGAGAAGGGGAAGAGCGACATTCTCAAGTGCTGTTAATTCGGGTATGAGTGCATAGTCTTGAAATACATACCCAAGTCTCTTAAGGCGGAAAAGGGTTTTTTCCTCAGACTTCATTGAGTGAGTATTTTGACCATCGATTATAATTTCTCCACTTGTTGGTTCATCGAGGAGACTAATCTGATACATAAAGGTACTTTTTCCAGCTCCTGAACGTCCCATGATTGCAATGAATTCTCCTTTTTCAACAGAGAAATCAATACCCTTAAGAACAGTTGTTTCTGTTTGTCCATTTTTGAATGATCTTTTTAAATTTCGTGTTTCAATGATTGTCATATATTATTTTCTTCCTAAGATTGAATCAAGTGTATTCTTACGAACAATCATTCGTGCGGGAATGTATCCAGCAATGAGTGTTGCAAGAATGAGAAGGCCTACACGAATACTTGTTCCTGTAAGGGTTGCAACGAGAATACCATCACTGAAAGGGAAGTTGATGGGGTGGCGGGCAATGAAGGGTTGTAGGATGCCGTAGAGAAGGATGAGACCAACTATTGATCCCACTACGGAATAGAAGACGGATTGAAGAAGGTATGCCATTTCAATTGCCTGACCATTGATGCCGATACCCTTAAGAATACCGATAAATTTTCTACGAGTTATCGCATTGATGAATATCACAATGAAGATGGTGATAGAAGCAACAACAAGTCCGATTGAACTAATCATATTTCCAAGAAGTGCAAAGGTATCCTTTATATCCTTAAGAAACTTTGGTTGAGCATCAGCAGATGTTTGAACTTTTGCAAATTTATCTGCTCCACTTCTCTTGATTGCATCACGAACACTGTCGGGATTAGAACCTTCCTTGAGTTTCACTGCAATTTCGTCAACATTGAAATCATTACGACCAATCATACTTCGAAGTTGTGAGTCGATCATATATACTCTAAAACTCACTTCATCAACTTTGGTTTTAACAATTCCTTTCACGGTAACTTCACGTGTGGTTCCATTTGTTTGAATGCGGATCTTTGTTCCTGGTTCTACATCACTGAGAGCACTAAATCCTGGACTATCAACAGGAACATATTTTTTTATGAGATATGATCCAAGAAGTACCTGGTCATAGTCTCCAGGGGAGAGATATTCACCCTCAATGACATACTTTGAAAGACCCGTTACCTTGTCTTCAGCGATGGGGTCAATACCTACAATCTGTGAAGAGGCAATATTAGCTTTGTCGGTAAGGTTAATTTTTGTTTTGTAATTTGCTTCGAGTGTACTGCCGTTGAGGTATCGTGCAGTTACGAGATCTACCTGGGGTAGGGCTCTGATATTTTCGAGAATCTCAGGACTATGTTCTATATATGTTTTGTTGTTGAGATTAGAGACGATAATATCACTTGTATACTGATTACGAACAGCTTCTACAGCACCTTCGATAAGTCCTACAAGAATACCTGAGACGATAACAAGATTAAGAAAGGTGAGTATCATCACAAAGATAATGAGACCATTGGTCCAGATACTCGAACGACGTATCTGTCGTATGGCAAGAAAGAATCCAATTCGTATATTAAGTGATGAAAACATATATTATTTTTGAACGTCAACACGTATGATGTCTCCCTCAGATACACCCTCGGTAATCTCAACCTGTCCAAGAGTTGTCACATTTCCTGTCTTAATTACAACATCAAGATATTCATCTCCTACACGTTTCTTTACCGTCATAATTCCATCGGTATTAGTTGTGATGATACTTCTAGGGAGTATGAAGACATTAGGTTTTTCAAGAGTTGTAATTGTTACATTTGCTGTCATTCCTGATCGTATGCGTGGATCCTGCTCGGTGAATGCAAGAGTTACCTTGTAGGTAGAAACCCCATCACGTATTGTTTCGGCAGGATCGATAAATGTTACATTTGCGGTAAAGGTAATATCAGTTCCATATGCATCAAGAGTTACCTTTGCAGGGTCTCCAACTTTAATATGAGCAATGTTTACCTCAGGGATATAGCTCTCAATTTTAAATGACGAAGTGCTCATAATCGAAACCTTCGAAGTATTAGGGGAAACAATTTCTCCTTGTTTGAGGTCCATTCGAGTAACAACTCCATCAAATGGTGCGATGATAAGGGTTTTGGTAAGACGAGCTTCTGCGGAAATGAGATCTGCACGAGCTACTTCAATTGCAGCTTTCTGTATATCAAGATCGGTATTTGTACTACCAGCTTTTGAAAGGGTAAGAGAGTTTCGACTTTGTTTCCACTTTGTTTCTGCTGTTTGGATAGTATCAATTGCTGATGCAAGAGTTTGGGCTGACGTGTTTACTGATGCCTTGTATGCATCAATTGATGATTGAGAATATCCAGAATTTCCTGGGTAGAGGTCATTAGTTATATCAGTTAGAGTTATGGTGAGTGTGCCCATAGCAACAAATACTTCACGAATTTGAGAGAGACCTGTTTCGATGAGAAGATCATCGGAAGAATCTGTAAGAGAAAGAAGAGTTTGCTTCAGAGTATCTCCTTTTTCAGTCACCGCAAATCTCTGCATATTTATTTTCTGTTCCTTGCTATATGTTTCTGTAAGAATACTGATTCTTGGGTTTACACTGTTACCATTTTCAAACATAGTATCAACTTCAGTGAGAAGGGAACTCTCAATGGTAAGAGATGATGATCGAAGTGCAACTATGAGAGCATTACGAGCGTCTTTGTATGTCTGCTCATCGATGGCAAGTTGTTCTGGACGAGTCCCGTTTTCAAGTGATATGAGTCGAGATTCTTCTTTGCTAAGAGCGGCACGTTTCTGAAGAACCTCAGCTTGTGCATCTCCATTTTCAATTGATGCAATGAGGGAACCCTTAGACACAACGGTACCTACTGGTGTGACGACTCGAGATATTCTTCCACCTTGCTCAAAGCCAAGTTCTGAACTTAATTGAGCAACAACTTTTCCAGAAGCAGATACTTGTTGTTTGAGGGTAGAACGGGACATGGTAACCGTTTCAACAACATCAGACGAACCACCAAACACCATTACAGCGATGATAATGACAGCGATGATAACAAGGGAACTTACAAGCACATTCTTTTTAAACGTATTCTTTATTTTATTCATAGCGATTTAATACCAATTGTATCACGTTGTGAGCGCTTTTTACATCTGATAAATTTTACAATCTAGTGCCCGCACCCAGTATCGGAATTTATCCCAGTAAGCCTCACAAGCGTTCCTTGGGGACTGAAATCAGTCTTTACTGACCCCTCTCGGTAGCGCGTCTTTAACTTGCTATTCTAGGTGACTATGGCATCATTTATATATGGACATAAATCAATATAAAAAGAAAGCTTTACGAACAGATTATGCTGATTACTCTGATTTTCATACTGGAGATGTTTCAGCAAGATTGGATTATGGTGCAATTGGTCTAGTCACCGAATCTTCAAAAATTTTAGATTTAATAAAAAAATCAAAGAAGTCTCTACATCCCCTAGAAAAACAAAAGGTAATTGAGGAACTCGGTGATTTGTTATGGTATTTGAACCTAACTTTGGATGAATTAGGTCTTTCTTTTGAAGATGTCATGGAGGCTAATCTTGATAAGATTTCTAAAAAGTATCCAGAAAACGATTCTAATGTTTCAAAGCTGATTCGTGGAAATATAGACTAAAAACAAGACCACTAAGTGAGCAGTTTTGTTTTTAGTTTGAATTTTGGCTTTTCATTAGGACTCGCTAGACTGTGCCCTCGGTAGGAATCGAACCTACATCACAACTTCCGCAAAGTTGTGTCCTATCCATTGAACGACGAGGGCAAATACCTATCAAGATGATAGATGAAACTAGACTAGCATATTTTCTTTAAAACCCAAATCTTTCAAGTAGTTTTTGTGACAGAGGTTCACGATGCTCGGTTTCTGCAATATAGTTGAGGAGAATATCTCTCACTTCTTCAGGATCAACCTCCTCAATATGAACTATGATGTATGGCATGAAAGTTTTGAGAGATTTCAGAAGTATTTTTGGTTGTGGGTCTTGTGCATCAATCCAAAATGACTCAAGGGTAAGGAAAGGGTAGAGTATATTGTTTAATATAATCCCTCTGTCATTGATTTCACACTTAATTTCTTTAGGTTGTTTTGCTGCGTGTACAACAAGGGCAAAAGAACTCACTAATATGAGTATGCCAAAGATTGGATTTCCAAATATAAAAGCAAGAGTTGCTGCAGTAATTGTTATGATACCGACAGCCCAGTACCAATCATTATTTTTTTCAACATAATGATGTTCAGGAGCTGTCCATGAGATCAAGGGTTTCATATACCTAGTAGTATATCATCATGTGGTGTGTGTTTTAATATGATTTGTTCACACATCATATATGACGGTGGCACTCAGATGTTGTGTGTGGGGATAGAGTGCTATAAGTATATTTTCAAATTACTATTGAAAGAAAAATTTTAAACCTCCCATAGCAATAAAAACTAATAGACTAAATGAAAGGTAGCCAATTAAAGTCAATCCGATAATTTTAGTGAATTTAGATAATGGAGGGTTTACTCCTCCTACTGATTTATTTACTAATCTTTTTATTAAATTAATAAATAAATAAATAATTGCTATTAGAAATAATATATAAAATACCCATAGCACTATATTCATTACACGCTCCTCCTCTCCTGAGTTAATTCCTAATTGAATGAGTAGGGGAATAGATATTATTACACATATTACATATATTATTTTTTTCATAACTATAATGTTAGCATAGCTCCTTAATGTTTTCACTCAATATATCTTTGTTGAAAATTATTACCTAGATAAATAGGAGTTAAAATATTTTTTATATTCATACCACAATCGAATCTTATCTCGCGTCATCATGATGTAGCGAGGGTGGTTAGATACGTTCAGAACCGTAAATTGGAAGATTATAAGGTTATCTTTGGGCGTATTACAATATGTCCATATTCGTGGTTAAATTAATATGTTATTAATTAATTCAAGATAATGCCCCCTCAAAATTCAAACCCCATTTTTCAAGAGCCCCTCAAACCAAAAACGAATATATGGAGAAGATTAATTGTAATCGTTGGAGTGGCTGTTGCCTTGATAATTGCACTCACTATTCTTACAGGAGGTTATGGATTAATAATGATTATGGGTGCCGTGAGAGCTCCTTTCAAGGTTTTGGTGGAAGCAAAGTATCATAGTCCGATAGTTGAGGAATATGCAGTAATTAATTACAAAATAGGAAGTCCTTATTTTGCTTCAAAGAGTCCATTTGTAGTTTTCACAGAAGAGACTAGAACTCCATATCGTGAGAATGATTACGGGGGGAGTAGGACTGGCTTACTTAATCTTGAGTCAAAAGAAGCTTTAATTTTGGCCGAAAACGGAATACCTAAAAACACTTCTATGTTTTCGCCTAATGAAAAATATCTTGTTTATGCTGTAGCTCGAAAGGACGGGGAAGATGTTTATAAAAATGAGTACGGGAACTGGAGAAGTCTAAGAAGCTTTGATTTATATATGCGAGACTTGGCTTCCGATGAGTCAATTTTAATCTCGAATGAAAAATATCCATTGTGGATAACAAACAGCGCACTTGGAGAGAATAGTTTTGGTTGGCTTAATGAAGATACTGTATTTTATACGTGTGCTGATGATAAAAAACAACCATTTGCAAGCTATTGTTTTAGGAATCTCAAGGAGAATTCTTTTAAATTCATTCCCGCTAGTATATATAATCCAACTATTCCAAAAGAAATAGTTGATGCTCCTAAAGCAATATCTCAACCCGAACAAATTCAAAACTACCCAAACTCAAGTCCTTCAGGAAAAGCTTCTGTAATTTCTGCATGTAAATTTCATATTTATGATGGATGTGGAGTTTCTGTGGTGCTGGTGAGAGAAAATGGAGAAGACAAATTTCTTTATAATAGTAAAGAAACACCATACATATTGAGATGGGGAAATGACGACCATCTGTACGGCTTTTTGTATTCTGATAATCAAACTAAGATATACAGATTACACTAAGTTAAAAATTTCTTGGCGGATGGGGTGAGATTCGAACTCACGACCCAGTTTCCCGGGTGACGGTTTTCAAGACCGTTGCTTTAGACCACTCAGCCACCCATCCAGGGTGTACAAAGATACTCTCATATTTTGCTACAATTTTCAACTTCAGGTACACTGAAGACATGCGAATACTCGGAATTGACTATGGAAGCAAGAGGGTTGGTGTGTCACTTTCAGATGAGGGACTTCAGTTTGCTATGCCC